>OFML01000617.1_pt1 | contig 26495 bp, 22 predicted proteins | sample 1541831 | NCBI WGS metagenome assembly OFML01 (sample SAMN04209237, study PRJEB22552) | human gut metagenome | biome: gut; material: feces | host: Homo sapiens | place: USA: Oklahoma | reverse complement strand
GCATAAGTGATAAAACGCAGAATTATAGCAAAGTCACCAAATTGCTAGTTAAGCCACTCAAAAATACTGTAATTAAATAATCTTGTCTTATTTGCTAATAATTACAATTCGAGTTTAATTAATTTTCCCATTTCGATATCACCATCTAAAAGATCGTCATCTAATCCGCCAGCGGGAGTAAATGTCAATTCGCCAAAATAAATTTTATCATCAAGTATATACAAATCAGTTCTCACAAACGGAAATGGTGAAGATAATATTTCAGCATATTCAATTGCTTTATCTAATAATTTAGGTTTACAAATTGCAAAATTTTCATCCACTCGAAGTGCATCTTTTGAATATGGAATTAAATTCCAATCCCTGTCATAAAAATAATACTTAGCATGTTTTTCTTCTCGTTCACAACAAACCATTGTATAAACTACTTTTCCATTAAAGCAATAAAATTTATAATCTTCAATTTGTTTTCCATTATTTTCAATAAATTTTTCAATTATAATTTTTTTAGGTATATATTTGTAATTAACTTCTGCTCTATGTTTCCAATAATCATCTTTCATCCATTTGTTTATTGTTTTTATTTCCTCTTCGATATTTAATTTATCTTTATCAGTACAAATCAAATTATATCCACAACCATGATTACACTTTAGAACAAATTGTTCTGGTAAATTGTTCCAATCAATTTCATTAACATTAGTATATACTCCTATTAAAGGAATAAGTAATTCTTCGCATCCCTTTTCCTTTACAAACTCTCTAACAGCGTATTTATCTGCACATTGTGTAATAGTAGGATTATTGTTATATGTGTTCAACTTTAACCATTGAATTTTCTCATTAAAACTTTTAGGATCGTCAAGATTTAGTTTTTTATTAAATCTTTTTTTATATAAATATTTAGTCGAACTAGTAGGTGATATCATAGTTCTTATAGATACCCCCCCCTCGTATAATTCCCAATATATATCGTGCAATACTTCTAATCTCATTTTAAAATCCCCTTTCCTATAATCGATTCTAATAAATATCTAATAAATATACGCATTTCTTTATAAAACATAGGCGAAATTATACATGTCATAATTTCTGTAAATAATGTAGCTATCGCTGCTCCTATTATTCCTAAATATTTTATACCATAATAGTTTAAAATCAAATTCAAGATTACTCCCCATATTAATATATATTTAGTGTAATTCTGCTTATTCTCACATATCATCCATATAGATCTTGGATATGATAATGACGAAAAAACAGTTGACCATATCAGTATAATCAACGGACCCTTAGCCATTGTATATGCATCACCATAAAGAACATGTATAATAAAATCTGCCATAACTGTAAAAACAATTGAAAATAATGCACCAATCCAAAAAATAAACCCCATTAATTGCTTGAGTCTTCTAATATACATGTTGCTGTCTTTATCTTTTAGTTCCATGATCACAGGTCTTGCAGAATTTGCGAAAGCCTGAGGTATGAAAACCCACATATTACATATAGTAGCAGCAGCTGTATAAAATCCAACGTCTGTTTGTGTCATCATTTTACCTATCATTACACGATCCATCTGACTGTATAAAACAGCCATCATGGTTGAAATAATAAGATGATAACTTTGCAATAATAATTCTTTTGAAGTATAGTAATCAAATTTAAGTTTACGTGTTCCATTTTTTCTATACATTAACATAAACATTAATGCTATTAACAAAGAATCTAAAGATGTTGAAAAAGCAAACCATTCAACACTCTTTCCAGTGATTAACAAATAAATTTTATATAAAGACATTAGTGTATAAGAAATGCATCTAATTATAGTAGAAACCTTAGAATTTAATTTAGATTGATACCACATATCAATTAAATGAAAGGCATTAAATGGCAGTATAATTGATTGTAAAAAGGTAACCGTTAAGAGAACACTATCATTTGGATTCAAAAAATATACAATTACACAAACAGCAATCATAGATAACACGCCGGCTATTAAGCGCATAGCTATACCACTACCTAATATAATTCCTTCTTGCTCTCTCTTAGAGATCATCTCTTTAACTACAATGCCTTCTAAACCCAATGCACAAAAAATTGTAAAAAAGGATATGTATGATGCAGCATAATTTATTGTCCCATAATTTGTTGGGCCTAAATATCTTGCACTTATTACACCAATAAATAAAGAAATTACCATTTGATAGATTTGAGCAAAAGCCATCCAACCCGTATTCTGTAAAAATCGATTACTTAAAATTTTTTTTAAATTCTTGGACATATTATTTTCTCTTCAACCTATCTATTAATGCATCTACAAAACCTAAAAATCCAATATATATCATTTTTTTCCAATGAATCGCTCTGACGTCATAACGAATATTTATTTTCTCATTTCCATTTGGCTTCATTTCTTTTGAATGTAAATCATATACATATATACCTTCTCCTTCTGTTGGTATTTCTAAATTCATCTCAATAGGGCGATATTTTAATTGAATTGTTTTTACAACTTTAAATGGACGTCTAGCTGTTGAAATAGCATAATCGGCATTTCCAAAAGACTTTCTATTTCCATACAAATCTAAAATAACTCTACCTTCTAACTCACTTAGCACATTTAGACCAATTCTTTCAAAAAAAACATCATATTTTATTGCATCATCAAAACTAGGCAAGCGGTAATTAAATTTTCCTTGTATTAATGAAACCTGAAAATCGTTATTAGGGATTCGACAATGCTCACCTGCATCAGATGCATTCGTACTTAGTGAAAAATATGGGTATACAAAATATTTATCTTTCTCAACGATGTAACGCATATAATATTTTAACCAAGATTGTTTATTCCAATTTGAAATATACTCTGGCAAAACATTACCCTCTGTTAAATCCTTTTGTTCATTTTCCAAATACCAATTTTTAAATTTCTTCCACATCGTATTTGACCAACATTGTCCCCATGACATAGCGAACTGTTGCATATAAACATCATATCCATTATTAACTGGTTCGAATGGCCTATAAACCCCTGGGTGTGTTTGATGTTTATATAATGAAATACCAGCAATTTTACAATCATCACAATAAAAAGCCAATGCCTGTTTTACATATGTATAATAATACTTTGACACCATCAAATCATCTTCAAGAACAACAACTGCATCATAATATTCAGTCATATCCCCACATTGAATAATATGATTTCTAAGACCTTGTCGTTCAGAAAATGCTCTAATCTTTTTTTCTCCATAAGACCATTTTATATTTTCAGCAACTCTTATTATTTCGCTCTGACGTTCTCCTTTATCAATACTTATAATAAGATCAACTTTATCATTTTCATAATCTGCATTTACAACTGTATTTAACAATTGTTGCATTGAATCTGGTCGATTATATCCAACTGTAATTATTGCTATATTCATTCTTACATCCACCCTCTATAAATTTTTTTTATTAAAAATTAAACGCATATACAAAAAAGCCAAACAATATCCAGTAGAATATAAAAACCACCTTGTACTTGAATTACAAATTTGTAAAAACATTAAGATATACAATGCAATAAAAAATAAATTTCCATTATCTGCTCTTTTATATAATTGTCTACAAATATAACCCCAAATCCATGCTTCTATAAACGTGAAAATCAATCCACCATCAATATAAAAATAGCCAAATACAGTTGGCATAGCGTTATAATATAAATAAGGACCAATTTGTAAAACTTTACATGCTTCTTTACCTATATAACTAAATGCTTGAGGATACGAAAGAACACCAATAAAATTTAAGATAACAAATATAGGTGATAACCATCCAGCAAAAAAATTTATACCAAACGTTGCACCTTCTATATTTGGTGTATTCTTAATTACCTCTCCTAAATAAGTAACACTTCCTGCAAAATATTGATATATCGTAGAGTATAATTTTTCACTTATATTCATAGATTGCATTAAATAAGTCGATCTACTGTTCGTTAAGAAAACTAATCCATATCCTAACAATGCTACAAGAATTAAAACCTTTATCCTTTTTTTAATTGATAATTTAAAATTATTAAGTATTAATGCACCGCATAATATCATAAAAAAAGTATTCATTAATATATATCGCCCTCCACTACTTATAGCTTGTAGCAAAACACATACGATAGCATTAAACACTAGCAGTCTTGAACGATATTCTTTTTTAAAAATAGAAAATATTGCTGAAACAATCACAACATATCTCATTGGCTCCAACAAATATTCTCTTAAATAATATAATATAGTACTTCCGGTATTATCATATGTATAATAATCATTCCTAATGTCCGAATAAGAAACTCCAGAAAGAAAAGATTGGATAGATTTCGTTGATAAAGCTAAACTTATTATTAAAACAATAACCGATATTAAAGATGCTTTTTTTATATTTAACTGATATTCTTGGTTAAATATATTATATGTTCCAAATGTAAATTTTCTTGAAATGGCAGAAACATTAAATCCAAGAATACCAACTATTACACATATCATAGCTGTATCTGAAGGTTTGTATACACTTGTGTTACCACACAATATTAAAAAACCAACAATAACCCACAATAAGTTAAAAGTGACATAAGGGTTGTTCCATGCTTTAAATCTCTTTTTAGCTATAACAAAACAAAGCATAGAAAGTATACAAATAGCTTCTTTCAATTCTATGGCTCCCTTCTATTTATATTATTACAAAATTTATTAATATCATCAAATTCATCAGCATGCTTTTTTATCCAATCTTCTGACTTATTCCACCATTCATATTTTATTAAATAATCAATTTTGTCATCTGAAAAACGTTTCCCAATCACCTTGGCAGGTTGCCCAGCTACAATCGTATAAGGTTCGACATTGTTCTTTACAAGTGCTCCGGCTGCGATAATAGCTCCATCTCCAATAATGCATCCCCCCATAATTGTTGCATTATATCCAATCCATACATCGTTTCCTATAATACATCCATATTTATTTTTTTCATCTGCATATATTTTTTCTTTAAATTTTTGATTTTTAACATATGTAGTTCCATTTTGTAGACCTAGTGAAAAAAAAGCAGGATGTGTTGATACATATGTATGACTTGGATGGGTGCCTGTAAGCACAGTTACTTTGTGCCCAATACTGCAATAACGGCCGATTTTTGCATTTATTGTACACTGGTCACCTATATAAGTTCCAAATCCCATATAACCTTCGAACCATGACTCCATACCAATTTTATTTTGTCCTTCAAAAACAGCATGTCTATCAATATTCGATTTTCTAGAAAAAAAAACATTTTTTTGTTTAAATTTCACCTTATACAATTTAATAACTCGTTTAATTTCATAAAACATAATTATCTAATCCTCAATAAATTTTTTTACATCTGAAATCCAAGCATGATAGTCAAAATAACTTTTAGCTGTATTATTTGCATTTTTCTTTATTTCATCAATTTGTTTTCTATTCAAACTAAGAACTCTACGCAATGCATATGTCATTGCTCTGGAGTTACATTCTTCAACAATAATACTGTTCTTTTCATCAATAAGATACATTTCCAAATCCGATGTCAAATTACAAATCATAGCACAACCATTCATCATTGCTTCAACTGATTTTGTTGGAAATCCTGCTTTAGTATAACGTTCATTTGAAGGCCTTAAGAGGATTGAAAAATCACTATTTGATAATGCTTGTGTAACTTCTTCACGCGAAACTCTTCCATGTGCTATAATTTCGGGTATTTTTCTACCGTACACGCAATTATTTACATAGCCCTGATTAGCTCCATATACATGAAATTCAAATTTTCTTCTCTCTTTATCCGTTAAATTTCCAAAAGCAATAATACATTCCTTTAAATAATCTTTTTTCGCTGGTGATCCAGCATATACTATTTTTATGGTATCATTATTTACTATGTTAGGAAAATATTCATCACTATCCATTATCACAGGAACTCTCAAGGTTTTTAAGCCTTTATCTAAATAGTACTGTTCTAAATATCTACTTATAGCGTATACATACATCGGCTTTCTTATAATTTTTGAATTTGTCCAATTCTTCAAAATATATGGATACGCAAACCGTCCCATTTTAAACTCACAAGGTGAATACCATTCAACACTATCATGTATAATACGTATATTATTTTTAATTGCATATTTTCTCAATAATTCAATGCCACTTTTAGGAATATCGTATACATGTATTACACTTGGCTTTCCATTCTTTTCTTCTATTTTCTTCATTAAATTATATAATCTTTTTCTATATGAAATAAGATTGTAAATTTTGCGAATAATACCACTGTTATTGTTGTACAAACTGTAATATTTAATCCTTTTAAAACATCCTGATTTTGATGTTGGATTCATACCTATATGAAATACATCGTATCCTAATTGTTGATAAATTTTAGCAAAGGTACAGTCTCGAACAGCACCTGCATCATTTTCTGGAAAATTATTTGGCGATACAATTAAAATGTACATTTTTGTTCCTCTTTATTACTCAAATTACTAAGTTTTTGATAAAACTCATTCCTCTTTTTTTGTAATTTATTATTAGAATAACTTTTAGCTTTTTCAAAATTCTTCTCACTCATATCATTTAATTCATTTGGGTTCTCTAGTAAATAGCAAATTTTGTTTGCAAATGCTTCTGCATCAAATGGAGAAAACAAATAATCTTTTTCAATAATTTCTGGTATTCCTCCAACTGGTGTTGATAACACAGGCATTCCAACAGCCATTGCTTCAAGTATCCCTCTTGGTAATCCCTCTGCTTGTGTTGGAAATACATAAATATCTGATTTTAGTAATTCTTCCCTTACTTCATTAGATGATGGTAATAAACCAGTAAACGTTATAAATTTTTCAACACATTCTTTTTTTGCAAATTCTTCAAATTCTTTTCTCTTTGATCCGTCACCAATTATTATTGCTGATACATCATATCCACGTTGTCTCGCAATTTTAACAGCTTTTATAAGTACTTTTTCACCTTTTCTATCACTTTCCATTGCAACACTAGACAAAGCTAATTTAAGATGATTAGTTTTATTAAATACTCTTGCATCAGTATATGCATCTTCTGATAATGTTATTGTAGAATATGAAGTCTCAAAATACTCTTTACTCTCTCCTTTTAAAGCAGCAACAGATGGATAATTTTTTTGGATTGAATATTCTGTTACATATGAAACACCATTAACTGATTTACAAAAATGTTTTAACTGGTTTGAAATTCTATTATTTAAAATATACATAACAAATGTTTGATTTCTTCGATTTAAATCGTCTGATGGATCATACACGATTTCTCCAGCCTTAGGTATATCTTTAGATAAATGTTTGAAGACCATATATGCCGTCTGACTAGGCATTCTCAATAACGCTGCATCACAACCTTCGTCAACGTTTTTTAAACTTTTTTGAATTTGTATATATTTTAAAAGCAATTGTTTAGGACCTTGATAGAACGGTATTTCAAAAATTTCAATACCTGGTCCGTCAACTCTATGCCATTTTGGATTAATGTTATCGACTTTTTTACATCTTCCTGCTATTCTAATGATTTGAAAAACATCCATATATCTTTTCCAAAAGTTATATTTATAGATTGCATCACACCAGTAACTCCCGTCTGGTGCTTTTAAAAGATGGACATCACATGCCACCAATAATCTTTTATTCATTTACACACACTCTTTTCATTATAATTTCATATGTCTTTTCTACTGTATAGTTTTCATATAAATACTCTTTAGCTCTTTTTCCTAATTCAAGTCGAACATTTTTATTACATAAATCTCTCACATTTTGAACAAATTGATTTTCACAATTACTTTCACACCATAAACCATATCCGTTTTGTTCAGCAATACAACCAACATCAGTATATGTATCTGTAGCACATAGCAAGGGAATACCTGATTGCATATATGTCAAAATTCTTGAAGGGTAATTTGGAGCTAAACAATCATGATGTAAAAAAACTAATCCAACATCACTCGCAGATACTAATTTCTCATATTCATGTTTTTTTAAAGGTTCCAGTAATTTTGCGTTTTTTAGATTGTTATCGACTATGTAATTATTTATTTTATCTTTTTCTGTACCTCCACCTACAAATACAAAATATGCCTTATTTATAACTGTAGATGCTGATACTGCAGATAACGCAAAATCAATTCCTTGTGGTACTCCTAAGCTTCCACCATATATAAAAACTACTTTATCTTCTGGAATACCATATTTTTTTCGTATATCTAATTTTTCATAATTATCTAAATATATTTCCTGTGGCGAAATACTATTTGGACAAATTTCAATTTTATTTTTTTCTTTTAAATATGGTTCATTTTCTAATAAAAATTTTATATTTGCTGGAGACATACACCCTATCATATCAGACGTATTATATAAACGTCTTGCCAATAATGCTAAATAATTAAATGCTAATTTTTTAGGACCATTTAATGATAATGCACCACCAAACAAACAATCATAAGGCCAAATATCCTTTAACAGTAAATAAGAATATGCATTTTGTTTCTTTTTCAAAAATTTTACAGCACTATATACCGTTATTGGTGGTGATCCATATAATACAAGAGAATATTCTCTTTCTCTCATAGCACATTTTACAGCAGTTTTATACTTAGACAATAATTTCATAAGATTAATGCCTTTAAGTATAAAATTTGACATTTTTGTAACATTCGAAACATATATTTTTCTTATTTCACCATGATCATCTCTTGCTACAATAACAGGTTTATCATCTTTTATATCTCTTTTCTCACAAGCTGAAATAACTGTAACATAATGTCCTTTTTTTCGAAACTCATTGATTAAATCCATATAAATCGATCTAGTGTTAAAATCTAAATAATTTTCAATTGATAGAAACATTACGTTCATTTACAATACTCCTCTTTACTATCTAATTCTATTAATATCTTACATTCCAATATCTATTTTATTACCATTAACATCTGTATAAATTTCTCCATAACGACGTTTTAATCTAGTGCCATAATTTACTTTAACTATAGGCAGGGTTTCACCTAATAATTGTTTTACCCTTAAATATGGTAAATTAAGACCTGCTGCTGCAATAACAGAAACAGTAGCAGTTAGTCTTGGATTCAAATCCATTAAATACGGTTTACCATTTTTATCTCTCATGAAATCAAATCCAATATTACCATCTAATCCAAGACACTCAACTACTGCTTTACTCATTTCATAAGCATCATTATCTTCGACAACCACACTCTCTTGAGCAATACTCATTAGACTTACGATATTTTCTCTGCCTGCTAAATATTTTGTTTTTCCTTTATCTGCTAATAAATCAACAGTGTATTCATTACCAGGTAAATACTCTACTAATAGCATTTCATGAAATTCACCCTCAGCATCTTTTAAAATATTTAACATATCTTCATATGCAACAAAAAAACTATTAGGTTTTTCATTCACAAAAATTTGATATCTATTACGTTTAGAATCAATTATTCTAACCCCTCTACTACCACTTCCATCAACAATTTTTAAGCAAACTGGTACATCAGGATAGCCAAGATATTTACATCCTTCCTCAAAATCATTTATTGAGTGCACACCATAAAAACGTGGAACCGATACTCCTTTATCTTTTAAAAATTGATATAAGGATAACTTGTTATTTGCAATTTCTACAGATGTTGGATCAGAAGCAGAAATTAATGTTCCAATCTTTGAAAAATCATCTTTTCTTTTTGATACAGCGGTAACTTCAACAGAAATATTTGGGAAATATATATCGACATTTTCTTTTTCACAAATATCTAAAACTATATCTACATAGTCCTTACTTGTAGCAGCCGGAACTCTATAAAATTTATCGACAAGATACTTTGCACTTGGCTCTTCGCTCATATCCATACCCACAATTCGAATATTTCTTTCACCATTTTTTTTGAAACATTCGACTAATCCAGGTATCGAGGGAGATCCTGACGCTGATAATAAAATTGTTAAATCGCTCATGTAATTACTCCTCAAAAACAAATGTTTTAAAAATATCACTGAAATTTTCTTTTCGTTTTATCAATTGAATATCTTCATTATCTAACATTATCATAGGATAATCAGGCATAATAAATGGCGGTTTATCAACCAAAGAATATCCTCCAACATTGCCAAATAGTACATAATCGTCATTTGATACTTCACCAGTATATTTCCTATAAATAACATCCTGTTCTAAACATGTATATCCAACAAAATTTGCATTATCTACATGTTTTATGTCTACTTCATTTTTAAAGATTCTAATTGGAAGATTCTTCATCTGACTTGTTTCACCCAAATTATGAAAACTACAATTTAATAAAACAAAATCTTTTCCACGTATATTCTTAACACCTATTACTTTCGCTAAAAAATCAACATATTTTGATACAAGAGTTGTTCCAGGTTCTGTGAAAAGTATTGGTTTTTTATCTTTGTCCTCATAAAACTTGGCAAATAATGAAATAACTTCTTCAGCATACAAATCATAGTCTGGTGCATCTGAAGGAAATTGTGCCTTTAATTCTGGATCCATTTTTCCAAACATTCCACTACCTAAACTAATATAATCAATATCATATAATTTATAGTTTTCTACAAGTTTTAGCATAGTATTAGCACGTAACTTCCATGCATCAATACCTCTAGCTCTACTCATATGGCAATGTAAACCATTGACCTCTACATTATTTGATTTTAATAGTTCAAAGATTTCTTTTAAATTATTAATATCAATACCAAATCTTGATGTATATCCAGCATCTATATCAAAATTTACTCTTATACCAGTTTTAATCTGATGATCTGGATATTTCTTTGCAATTTCACAAATATATTTAGCTTCTTCAATTCTATCTATATTATTTATACCATTAGACAGTAAATGATCCTCCAGGTATTTACCTTTAATTGGGCCGTTAAACACAATTTTATCTGGAGTGTACCCTAGCTTTAAAGCCAATTCATATTCCATATCAGAAACGACTTCAGCATAACCACCTAAATTCTTCACGCATTTACATATTGCAGGCGTATAATTTGTTTTATAAGAATAGCATATGTGATAATTACTATAAATTTGTTTAAAAGTACTTTCTAATTCTTTATAATTTTCAATAAATTCTTTTTTATTGAAAATATATACAGCATCTCCAAAAGTTTTAGTAATATTTTCAATAGTTTTTTTATTCAAATTTATCATTATAACCTCCTATACTCTTCTCTCTCGTTCTTTATTTAATGGCTCTCTGATAAAATCACCATAATCCGTTTTATTTCTTTGAAAAATAATTCTAAATACATTTAAAAATATATTTAAATCATTTTTAAACGATAGATTTTTTGCATAATTTGCTTCATACTCAAATTGTTTATCCCAAGAAATAACTGCGGAAGAATCAATTGAATCAGGAGGAATCAATCCTCCTCTAACCTCAAATCTTTTTAACTCTTCTTTTGTATAGTAAGCATCATAAATTGGTGGTAAAGGCCTAGGACCAATTACTGACATATCCCCCTTGATTATGCAAAATAATTCTGGTAATTCATCAAGTGAAGACGATCTCAATAATCCACCGAATTTAGTTTGTCTATTTTCGTCTGGTAAAAGATTTCCATTTTCATCTTTTTCATTAGTCATAGTTCTAAATTTAATTAATTTAAATCTCTTTTGATGCATACCAGTTCGTTCTTGTGTAAAAAACACTGGTGAACCAATATTGAATTTAACTAATATAATCAAAAGTATAAACAAAGGACTAATAATCAATAATAGTAACGATGCAGAAAAAATATCAAACAATCGTTTAAAAAACCGAAAAAACATATAAAACTCCTATTTTACTTCTCTAATTAAACTAAAAGCCTCCGCTGATTTCAAACTTACAGTCGCACCACGGAATTTGGCTAAAGCTTCAATAGCACCAATCGATCTTGCTGCTGGAAAAGGTGCTAGTTGAGATTTGAAAATATTCATTGCCTCAATTTTTAATTCAATTGTATCTGTTATATCTTCATAAACAGTAGGTATAAATTCATTAATTACATTTGGTATATTCCATCCTGTTTCTGATAAAGTTTCATATGCATAAACCCTTTTAGGATAGTTATTCCCTCTTGGTCTTACAGCAACCATTGCTGCATCTACTACCATTTGATGATCCAATTGCATATCGCCTCTATGAGGTATATAAACTTCATCTGGATTAATCTTTTCAACAACTTCTGCAATTTTTGCATTAAATTTATATCTTGGAATTGTTTCTAGCATAACAGCTGGAAAATCTAAAAAGATTGTTTCCTTAACACCTAATTTTTTATCTGCTTGACGACACTCACTTCTACTTTGTTCTACAAGCTCAGATTTAAATATTGGTTCAACTCCCTTTGTGACTACACAAACATATACTTCATCACCTGCTTTTGCTCTTTTTGCAATTGTTCCTCCTACACCAATAATTTCATCATCAGGATGTGGTGCAATTATTAATATTCTCATCATTCTACCTCATCACTTAATTTTTTTAGCTGGACTACCAACATAAGTTCCACTTTCTAGACAATCTTTAACAACAATAGCTCCTGCTCCGATAATAGTATTTGAAATAACTTTCTTACCTTGAATTATCTGCGTACCTGTGCCTAATTCTGAACATTCACCTATTAAAACATTTCCAGAAACATTTACACTAGGGTAAATTGTCACAAAATCATCAATCACTGCATCATGTCCAATTGTACAATCTAGATTAACAATTACATGATCACCGATATTCACATCAACTGTGATAATCGTACCAGCACAAACAATAGCACCTTCTCCAATCTTGACACTATTCGAATACAAAACTGAAGGATCAACTAAAGTTGCAAACTTAACACTTGTATCTTTCAATTTCTCAATAATTTTCTTTCGTACATTAGAAGAACCAACTGCACAGACTGCGTAAACGTCTTCTAAAGCTGAAAGGTATTCACATCCTCCAAAAACATGGTATTCTCCCTCTGTACTTCCCCAAAGAGTTTCATTATCATCAATAAACCCCTTTAAATTCCAAGTTGGTTTAATAGAATTAATCCTTTCAACTATCCATGCAACTTCACGTCCGAAACCACCAGCTCCAATTATATACAAATCCTTCATATAATTACTTTATTCCTCACTCTATTCACATCAAGATTTTAGTTTTAAATATAATCTAAATAATATTTATTTCAAATATACTATTACTCAAAACAAGCTTTAATTACTTCAATAATTCGATCTTGTTGTTCTACTGTCATTTTGTTATCACTTGGTAAACATAATCCTCTATTAAAGATGTCCATACCAATATCTTGTGTTTCACCTTGAATATATGCATTTGTCTTAGCTCTATTGATTCCATCTTTATTGATGAATGGATTTAATCTATAAATTGGTTGCATATGCATTGGTTTCCAGATGGGTCTTCCTTCTGCATTGATTGAAGCAATCGCTTCTAAGATTTCTGTTGGACAAGTTTTTCCTCGTTCTTTTGTATAAAGAACATCTTGTTCAGAACGAACTTGTTTCGTCATGGCATCTTCATCAATGATTAAACATGATAACCAATAGTTTGGCTCACAATCTTCTGGAATTGGATTCATTTGTACTGGTAATCCCTTTAATCCTTCTTTGTATCTATAGTAGATTGCTTTCTTTTGTTGAATATGTTCATCAATATAAGGTAATTGACCTCTTACTACACCTGCTACAACATTACTCATTCTGTAGTTATAACCTAATTCTTCATGTTGATACCAAGCTGCATTTTCTCTTGATTGAGTTGACCATTTTCTTACTTTATTAGCTGCCTCTAAATCATTAGTTAAGAAACATCCTCCACTAGATCCAGTAATGATTTTATTTCCATTAAAAGATACTGTGTTATATTTTCCAAATGTTCCTGTCTCAACACCTTTATAAGTAGCTCCCATAGACTCGGCTGCATCCTCAACAAGAATGGCATTATGTTTATGAATCACTTCCATGATTTCATCCATTTTACCTGGAGTTCCATATAGATGTGCTAATACAACAACTCTTACGTCTGGATAGATTTCAAAAGCTTTTTCTAATGCCTTTGCATCCATGTTCCAAGTTTCAGCCTCTGTTTCAATAAATACAGGTTCTCCACCTTCATAAACAATCGGATTGACTGTCGCATCAAATGTCATGTCTGAACAAAATACTTTTTTACCTTCTAAAGCACCATGACCTACTTTTGGCATACCATAAGCTTCAATACCAGCTAGCTTCATAGATAAATGTAAAGATGCAGTACCACAAGATAAACCAACTGCATATTTACAACCTATCTTTTCACAAGTCATTGCTTCTACTTGGTTAATATTTTCCCCTACAGTAGACATCCAATTTGTTTCATAAGCCTGTGTCATATACTTTAATTCTTCACCATGCATAGTTGGGCTTGAAAGCCAAACCTTCGATTCAAATGCCTTAAATTGATTATCTTTATTAAACATACTATTTCACCCCTTGATTTATTTCTTCTGGTCTTCTAAATGTTGGTACAACACTTCTCAATGCTTCTCTCGCATCATTGTCATCTTCAGATTCAATTGCGTTTCTTAATACTTCAAGTTTTTCGTCAATTTCTTCTTTAGATAGTGGTGTATCCTTTTCAATGAAGATCAAGTCGTTATCTGTTTTTGTTAATGTTTGACTATTTATTAATAGTTCTTCATATAATTTTTCTCCAGGACGCAATCCTGTTTCTACAATTTCAATATCATGAGCACCTGATAGTTTGATCATGTTTTGTGCTAAGTCTAAAATCTTTACTGGTTGACCCATATCAAGTACAAATAATTCTCCATTGTTTGCCATAGCACCCGATTGTAATACCAATTGACTTGCTTCTGGTATTGTCATAAAGTAACGAATAATTCGCTTGTCTGTTAATGTTACAGGTCCACCTTTGGCAATTTGTCTTTTAAATAATGGAATTACACTTCCTGCACTTCCTAAAACATTTCCAAAACGAGTTGCACTATATTTTACTTTTCCATAAGTACTAGCAGATTGAACCATCATTTCACACATACGCTTCGTTGCTCCCATTACATTGGTTGGGTTTACTGCTTTATCAGTAGATACCATCATAAAGCGTTGTGCTTCATATTTTTCACAAAGTTCAATTAAGTTCTTTGTTCCAAATACATTGTTATAAATAGCCTCCACACAATTGTGTTCCATTAAAGGAACGTGTTTATGTGCGGCTGCATTAATTACAATTTGAGGATGGTATTTCTTAAATACTTTTTCCAATGCTTTCTTATGTGTTATTGAACAAATTTCAATTTGAAGATTTAAATCATTACCATAGGCAATCTTTAATTCTTGTTGTACATCATAAGCACCATTTTCATAAATATCTAAGATGATAATCAATTGTGGTTCCATCTTAGCAAGTTGTCTACAAAGTTCAGATCCAATGGATCCTCCACCACCAGTAATTAAAATTACCTTATCTTTATAATAAGCATTCGTAGCTTCATTTGTGACAGCTAATGGTTTTCTAAACAATAATTCTTCAATATCAAATTCTCTTAAGTTACGCTTACTTCCTGCAGTATAAAGTGTTGGATAGTCATATACCTTTACTTTATATCCAGCATTCTTATAATGTTCATATAAACATTTCTTTTTAGTTACATCCATTGTTGGAATTGCAAATACAATTTCTTGTACTTCATACGCCTTTAACTTTTCTAAAGTCGCATCATCCGCATACCATACAGGAATGCCATGCACTTCTCTACCCGCTTTTTCTTTATTAATATCAATAAAACAACGTGGTGTATAAACTGTATTTTCATCATTTAATAAATCTTCTGCAAAACTAGCACCAACACGCCCAGCACCAACAATCGCAATCTTGATTTTTTGAACCTCTTTATTCGTATCTGTTTCAATACTTGAAAATCTATATAGTAACTTAGCAAGAAACTTACCCTTTTTCGTTACATTATCACTATATAAATAACAATATCTATAAATCATACGAATTGTAATTGCACCCAATAAGTTTACACATACTAAACTTAAAGTTCTCACAAAACTCATTTGTTGAATTGGCATTGCCATTTGAACTACATATAGAAGTATAAATGCGATACCATCTGAAACAATCATACGAATATAGCCTTGAATACCGCCATAACGCCAAATCTGACCATAAATATGCCCAATTAAACGACATACAAAGATAATCGCAAACGCGAGTATTGTTAGTTTAAAAGATTCTGTGTTTGTTAATGATTCGTTTCCACCATACAACCATATTAATAATAAGGAAGATATCGCATAAACAATCACATCATACACAACCAAAGACCAACGCGTATTATTTTCTTTTCTATTTTTACTCATCCAAATCTCCCATTCCAAAAAAAACTCGCTAAAAAACACGAGTCAATACATAATCATTCTATAAATAGATACACTTCTCCCTACCTAAAGCAAATAAAAAGATGAACAATTCAATTAAAAATGCGGAAAACCAGCTATTTTTAATATCCTATGTATGTACCCTATAAATACTGATTCTAAAAATAAACCGTACCCTTCCCAAGAATAACAGTTGCTTATATATTATAGCCTAATACCCCCCCGTCAATGAACATTTGTTACTTAAGCTTAGGTGAAAACATTAAATATATTTAATATTACCCTTATTTAAAACGCATAAGCATCATATAACAAATTAAAAATATTTTTTAGAAAATTTCCCTTAAATAAAGACATTTATCAATAAAGTTAACAACTGTTTTATAACCAAATGAATGTAATCGGTTACACGAACGTTATTTCTCATTGACAAGAATGGATTTAACCCATATTATCTTAAGTACAAAGAGATCTTTTTCCGGAGTGAGAAAGATATTATTATTTTTTTCAAAGAGAAGAAGTTCACGGTGAGCTTCTTTTCATTTTATATGCATTTAGAGTTGTAATACACTTCCTGAACAAATTCATAATCAAATAATTATATAAAGAGACTATATAAACGCATTTCAAGATTCCTTAAATGAAATTTGGTTTGTTTTGTTTTGAAACACAAAAGTCAAAAGTGAAATCTAAATATTACAAAGACCAGAATCAAATATTATAAAAGGTAGGCTTGTGCCTCCCCACTATGCGAACTTTGCGCTCTAATGAAAAGTAGTACCTTATGGTCTACAACTATGCGGACTAAGCGTCCTGATATCTTTTACAAACATATTATGCATGATTAATCAACATGAATCAACCATTCAATTTCAAAACTATAAATGTATCTATTGTTATAAATTCTCTATTTCATCCAATCCAGGTGCAACTGAAAAAAAATCATTATCAACTGCATTTCTTAATGAATCTGTGTTTTTCTTTAAATAGTCTGCTGCATTAATTACGGAAATACATTGATCATCTTTCTTTAAGAAATTGAAGCTATGTTTAGGAAGAGGCAAATCCAATATATCTAAATTGTGTGTTGTATAGAACAATTGACTATTAGGCTTTAACTCATTAATCATTAAGGATAAAAATCCTATTTCAATATCTGAATATACATACGAAAACTTTTCATCACAATAATACAAACTATGCGTCCCCAATTTAATAGAAGATACAATACTGGCAATATCTAAACCAGCCTTTGTACCACTCGACAACAAAGAATCGTTTACCATCTTTCCATCTTGGATAATTATACTTTTATCTGCCATTTTAATCACAAATGCATTCTTTAATTCTTCTATTCTATTTACACTCAAAATACTTGGATCCAACACTCTTAAAGTATGTTCTAGAACATTAAGATATTTATTATTAGCCTTAATACCATAATTAAATATAGAATCTATTGGTAACCTTCTTAATTTCTCTAATTCAATTATGTAATTTGATTTATTCGACCTAATCATCATTGAATCCAATCTTTTAGCACTAGACTCATAATTATCTCTTAAACAAATATCTGTAGATACAATATGAACCTTTATATTCTCAGAAGAATAAATATAATCATCACTAGGATCAAATACAGCATGAATTCTATATAGCTTATTATCATCCACAAAATCCATACTAAAAGAAGCCACTTTATTTTTATTTGAAATGAATCTTGTGATTATATCTGCATTCCGTTTATCAATAAAGTTAAAAATAGAAAGGATTACTCTACCAAGAGAAGTCTTACCAGTCGCATTTGATCCCATTATTATATTTATTTTCTTATACCGAAAATTAGGAAACCCTTCTAAATATTCATTTTCGACTTTTCTTGGATAAGAAAAGTTCACATGAAAATCTCTAAAACAACATAAATTATCTAGTTTTAAATCCATTATGATCAAATGCATCAACCTCTTTATTTTCAAACAAAAACAAAAGACCAACCCCCGGCACATAGGAATGCTCAATGATAACTCACCTACCCCATTCTGGGACCCAGCGTTAATCCTTCACAAGTTGATCTGTGCTTATATTGTACTATAAATCAATTTAAAAGCATCAATGAATTTGTCAATTATTCGTGTTTTATGCTAAATTATAAGTGGAGATAGAAATATCTTCAGTGAACAAGCACTATAAGCTGAAGACAATAGGAAGTCGATAAAACATCCTAATCGTGGTCACTGTAAGTGATGGGGTGACAACCACCAGTAAAGTTGAAGACAATGGGAAGTCGTTAAAATATCCTAATCATTGTCGCTATAGCGATGGGCTGACAGCCAGCAGAAAACTTGGTTTATGATTTGATGTCTTAGGACATCTTTTTTTGTGTTTATGTATGTGAATGCAATATGAATCTTATATTAATATCACATATTAGTGTTATTGATATTTTATATAAACTATTATTTGATTTAAAGTATCATATTAATATTTTAAATCTCTTTAATCTATAGTATAATCAAATCAAATCAGATTAGTTTAGCAAATCATTTGATCAATGGAGTATACGAATGGCAAAAAACACTTTAAATGTAGAACATAAATCGTATAAAAATATTGATGAGCAAATAACATATTTATACGAATCAAAAAAGATAATTGTGGCAGAAGAAAATAAGCATTGGCTTATTGATGTAAATTATATTACTTTAATAAACCCATACAAAGAAATTTTTGCAACTGGAAAAGATAAAGATGGAAAGCATATTTATAGTGAGTATGTTGATTTCAAAGAACTACTGAAAATAATGAAAATAGAGCTTGAGTTTACTGATACTCTATATAAAAGCATTCGAGATTTTGAAAGAAAATTTAAAAACGTAGTTTTTTCAGTTTTATGCAAACACTATGTAGAAGACAGAAATGATCTTTTTTTGTATAAATTATTCAACAGAAATAAATGATTTTTCAAATGATCATTTGCAGCATATTTATCCTATGTTTTGTGACAACATGTGTAAAACATTAAAGAAAACAGGTTATATAGAAAATAATTTCGAAGTAACAACTAGAGTAAATCTTTTAAAAAAATTTAATCTATAGGTGCAGGAAAAGAAATTAATGGATACATTTCTGATACATCAAACCGACTAATTACACATTACACAAAAAAGCATGTTGTTGCACCACTTTGGGTAATTCCAAATGCTTTAACCCTAGGTGAAGTATCAATACTATTTTCAATGCTTAATGAAATTTTACAAAATGAAATATATACGATAATGAAAGGAGAAAGTTTATATACAAAAAGTGGTAATTACGAATATAAAAAATTAAATAAATTTTCTGGCCGACTTGAATTCATACGAACAATGAGAAATACAATCAATCATTACGAACCACTACTACCACTATTTGTAGGATGCATTAACAATCAAACCAAAGCAATAAAATCTTCTCAAGTTTATACAGCATTATGTGAACTGAATGATACATGGCATTTTGAGCCCAATAAGTCTCAAACATTTTCAACAACCTTAAATATCAACACAAAACTAACAACATACAATATTCCAAAAATTCGGTTATTAGAAATGATGAAATCGTACAGCTATAACAAGAAATAATAAATAAAAAAAACTGGACTCCATCTCAATCAAGTTGAGGTAGGATTCCAGGGTGCGCATCTCACGCCTTCGTCAAGTTCATTGTACCACATATTTTTCAATGCTACAATCTATAAAATTACTTTCATACAATGCTACAATTAATTAAGACACATCTAATCTTTCGGTTTAGCATCCTTTAAGAAACTAATTGCAATCATGACTATGACTATACCTATTGGGAAGGCTGCAATAATACTCACACTTTGTAAGTTATTCATTGAACTTTGTGCAAACAATAATGCGATTGGAAGAAGAATCAATAAGATACACCACATCAATTGAAGTGTTTTGTGTGGCATTTCATCTTCTTTTAATTCGTGATAGCAATAACATGATGCCGTTAGTGCAATGGAATCAAAGCTAGTCGCATAGAAGGCAATCATTGTAAATAATACGGCAACCATAACAAGTGGTGCACAAGGAAGTGTTTTAATAATATCTACGATCATGCCATATAAGTCACCAGTCTTGGCATATTGTGCCATGAAATCGGCAATGCCATGCATTTGAAGTCCCATGGAGTAGTTTCCTAGAACAATAAAACTAATCAGTGTAGATCCTACACCAAATACATATCCTCCAAGAATGGTTTGTCTAACGGTTCTTCCTCTTGAAATACTTCCAATGAAGAATGGAGCAGCAACACACCATACCATCCAATATGCCCAATAATAAATAGTCCAATTTTGTGGAAAGTTTGTACTTCGTAATGGATCTGTAAATGTCGATAGTCCAATAAAGTTTTCTACCATCGTTCCAAGTGAATTTAATCCAGTTTCAATAATATAACGGGCTTGTCCACCAAATAATAAGACGAAGGCTAATAAACCAAAGAAGAAATATATACAAAGGTTAGCCAAACGACTAATTCCTTTAAAGCCATGAAGTAATGAATATGTATATACAATACATGTGATGATTAGAATTACAATATTAATGGCAGTTCGACTTACAGTTAAATGGAATAAGTCTTGAATAATTGTTGCCATTAAAGGAGTGGCAACACTAAATGTAGTAGCTGTTCCTGCAAGAAGCGCAAATACGGCTAATAAATCAATGATTCTTCCTGGCCATTTATCTGTATATTTACCAAGTAATGGTCGACATGCTTCTGAATATTTTTGACGATTTCTTTTTCTAACGTGAAGCATAAAGCCAAAGGCTACGGCTAATACTAAATAAAAGCTCCAAGGAATTAAACTCCAGTGAAATAATGGATAGACACCCGCCCATTGTTGAATGCTTCCCATTTCTTTAATATGTGGATCCGATGCATACATCACCCATTCTGAAAAAGAATAGAATAAAATATCGGCTGCAAGACCACAAGTAAACATCATAGAGCCCCACGCAAAGAAAGAATATTTTGGCTTTTCTCCTTTTTCACCTAAGACAATATCGCCATATTTAGAAAAGGCAATGTAAATAGATAGTAAAAAGATTCCTAGTCCAATAATCAAATAATAACTTCCAAATGTATCTCCAAAAAAGAAGCGAATTTGACTTAATACTACATTGGATTGTTCTGGAGCTACAAAGAAAACAAAACATAATACTAAAATCAGACATAATGGTAATAGTGTAATCATCCCATCAATTTTATTTTTCATTTCTTGTACCCCCTATAACTTGAATCCATTTCAATCAATTCATCCAATCCATCAATTTCTACTACATCCTCTTTTTTCATTGGCATAACACCCAATTGGTAGTGTTCCGGATGACAAAACATAGCTACATCATCCCAATAGATTTGACGATTTTTTTTCGTATCAAATTCATATTCCAAATCTTGTTTTAATTGTTTTCCATCTTGACTATTCCATCTTGAAATACTATAAAGTTGCCAACCCTTTAAACCACCCGTACGACTACAAGAAGTGACAATACCATTCTCTACTTGTTGTAGCCATTCGTCAGTACCATTTTCAACATACACACTGTTATAGCCTGAACGCTCAAATTCTGGTTTAAGTATTTCAGGATTAAAAATAATTTGATCCCCATCCAAAATAATGGCATTTTCTATATAGTCTCTAGCTACATATAAGGAAGCAATATTGTTACAAGTATCAAAATAAGGATTTTCAATGACTTTTAAACCTTTATATTCCTCTTCCAAACTGTAGAATTTTTCTTTTAAATACCCTACTACGACATAGATTTCATAAATACCATTCTTATGAAGTGCATCAATGACCGTATCGATCATTCTTACACCATTTACTTTGACTAATGGTTTTGGTGTTTCAAGCGTTAAAGGACTCATACGAGAACCAAAACCAGCCGCCATAATAATGGCTCTTTCTACTTTGTACATAAACTCATTCCTCTTTCTTCCAACATTTCTTTAACGATTCGATAATATTCTTTAGCGTAACGATATTGTTTTAATGAATATTCACCAAACTCAACGCCTAAGTTACGTTTATATTCACACCAATTACTCCATAATAAACCACAAATGGCAATATACGCATAAATCTTAATTCGAACCATATCATCACAGTCATTGTCAAAATATAAATCAATCAATGTTTCCACATCATTACGATCATACATGGAATAAATCGCAAACATCGCAATATCGATATGCTGATCTTGCATACCCGCATATTCCCAATCAATTAAATACAATTCATCTTTTGAGAACAAGAAATTATCCGGTACGGAATCAATATGCGATAAACCCCACTCTTTAGGTTGTCCATCCACAAATTCTTTTAATTCATAAATATGTTTCTTTGTTTCTTTATAATCCCTATAAATACTAGGTGCACCCTGCCAATATGATTCATACTTCTCTAATTCTTCAAACACTTCAAAAGTATGATTTACTTGAAGCTTTTTATTATGGAAAGCACGAAGCTTTTTCATACAATCACGAACATCTCCAAAATAAGTTGGATCACAAGCATGTGCATCCTCAATATATTCTGTAATTTTATAGCCATTATCTGGATTCATATAAATTACAGGATCACAAATATGCTCATCTTTGAGCACTTGATACACATCATATTCATGTCTTCGATTAATTAGTTTATCCGTACCTTCACCCGGAACACGCATAATATATCGTTTTGAATTCACTTCAAAACTAAAGGAACGATTGGTCATACCCTTCTTTAAAGGACAAATCGATTGAATGTTACTCAATTCACAATGAAGCGTATCACTAATAATCTGCATTAAATGCGAATTTAATATTTCCGTATCCTCATCCAAATCCCTTAATTGTTCATAAGTATTCACTTCATAAGCCTTATTAAAGACATAAGGAGAAACTATCATCTTATCTTTGACATACAAAGCATCTTCCCAAAAAGCATGTTCATACTCTCTTTGACAAGACATAGAAGAAATACGTTTACTAATGAATGGAGCATCCATAAATGAAATATAAGAAATACCAATCATTGTATCCCCCACTTCATTCATCCTAGTCTTAGCAAGTTCAAATTTTTTATTTAAACGAACCGAAGTATTCAATGTTTCCTCATTTTTAATCATGTACCAAGAATACAATTCACAAGCACTAAACGGATTTTCTTCACACCAAATATCACAAGGAACAATATATGTATTCTCTAAATTTGAATTCACAAGATTTAATGAATACATATTATTCTTTCTTGCATATTCCATGTTACAAACCAAACTCACATTATAGTCATCAATCAAGAATTCAAATTCTTCTTTCATGAAACCAACAACAACACAAATGTCATACACATCCACTTCATGAAGTTGACAAATCAAACGTTCAATTAAAGTTTGTCCTTTTACTTTTAATAAAGCCTTAGGCACCTCCGTATTAATTGGAACCATACGCATACCTAAACCAGCCGCTAAAATAATAGCTTTTTTAGGCTTATAGGATTTAATCAAAACTTGACTCTTATCTGTGAGATTCCAATTCGAATCTATATACTCATTATTTTGAAGAAATTGAATCGACTGGTTGATTTTTCCTAAAGAATAACCACATACATCCGCCAAGTAGCGCTGACTCACCTTTCCAAGCTCATATATTTTCTTTAAAACACTTTTATCGACAATGTTCATATAATTATTTTCTCCTTATTACGTGAACATTGTAGTACAAAAAGAAAAGGAATGCAAATTAAATTGCATTCCCGACTATCAAATACATCTAAATAATCATTAACAAGTTTTGCAACGATTTGTTTTACCTGCAGCAACCGCTTGCGAATATGTTCCACGAACTAGATTTTTAGGACTAATATTATCTGGCGTACGGTGATAAATCGGATTGTTAGAACGTCTTGACCAATAGACCATTCTTTGTCCGGAACTATTATATTCCCATCCATCTTCTGCTGTTCCCGTCTGCATTACACCTTGACTGTTAAAATAATAATATTCACCACCTAAATAACGTTCACCCGTTTGATATATACCATTCGAATCGAAGTAATACCATTGTGCAGATATGCATTGCCATCCTGTAGCCATTGCTCCATTTGAGCCAACATAAAATACACCAATCCATTGATTAGTAACAACACATCCATCCTCACCTACATAGTAAATGCCAATCCACTTGTTTGTAGCCATCTTTCCATCGCTTTCAAAATAATAGTTACCAACCCAAGCATCTTTTACCATGACTCCTGCACTATTGAAATAATACCAATCCGAACCAATCTGTTTCCATCCTGTTACCATATAGCCACTTGCATCAAAGTAATACGTTTGACCATTGATGTTTTCAAAATCATTTGTAGTATATGTCCCATCCGAATGTCTATACCACCAATAACTTCCGGATTGAATCCATTTTGATGGGGACCATAAACCATCTGCATCTACATAATATCCATCTGGAGTAAATGTATTTGTAAGCATGGCCCCATCTTCACCTAAATAATACGATCCAATCCAAGCATTTTTAACAACATGACCATTACCATCTACATAGTAGTCTTTACCCTTATGCTTAAACCAACGACTTCTATAATATGCGCCATCATTTCCAACATAATAATTATCTTTAGTAAATGCATTGGTCATCATGACACCATCAGCTCCTAAATAGTAAGCACCAGACCATGTATTCTTGGCCATCTTACCGTAGCCATTCATATAGTAATCTTTTCCATCCACTTTAATCCAACGATTTCTGACATAGACTCCATCACTACCACAATAATATTCATCAGGTGTAAATGTATTTATGACATACTTACCATCTTCACCACACCAATAGCTTCCTGCCCATGAATTTTTAACAACATTACCATTTTCATCTAAATAATAATCACCAACCCATTGGTTTTTAGCTACTTTACCAACTGCATTCAAATAGTAGTCTTTACCATCTACATTGATCTTAGTATTTGTTAGATATGCACCATTTTCTCCTACATAGTATCCATCTGGAGTAAATGTATTTGTTAACATGGCTCCATTTTTACCTAGATAGTAAGCACCTTGCCAAGCATTTTTAACAACTTTACCTGCTGCATTCACAAAATAATCATTTTTATGATCTTTGAACCAACGATTTGTGTAGTAAGCACCATCAGCTCCTACATAGAATCCATCTGGAGTAAATGCATTTGTCATCATAACTCCATCTGTTCCAAGATAATAAGCCCCTTGCCAATCATTCTTTTTAACTTTACCATTGGCATCCATAAAGTAGTCTTTTCCACCATCTTTAATCCATTGATTTTTTACATACTTACCATCAGCACCAAGATAATAACCCTCTACGAATGCATTTGTCTTCATCTTACCATTTTCATCAAAATAATAATCACCATGCCATCCAGTAATCATAGATCCATCAGTATTAAACATATACCAACTATTATTTAATGATAACCATCCTGTTTTTACATAACCACTGCTTTGGAAATAATACGTCTTACCCTGAATCTTTTTAAATCCAGACTTTTCATAAGTTCCATCCGAATATTTATACCACTTACCATTACTATCTGTTACCCATTTGCCAGTAAGTTTTGGAATTGTTTCTTCCTTTGTTTCATTGCATAAATTACATTTTAATACTCTATTTCCTTCTTTTTGTTCCGTAGCATCTACTTGAGAAATCACTTCCCAATCATGATTTACTTTTACTTTACAACTTGCGCTTAATCCACTCTCACTCTTTACTGTAATTGTAGCTTCCCCACAAGATACTGTCGAAACCATTCCATCTTCACTAACTTTAACAACTTTATCATTACTTGATATCCATGTAAGTCTTTCATAATCTGCATCATCAGGATTCTTTGCAAGACTTAATTTTTTATCTACTTTGCCTTGTAAAGATACTTCTTTA
>OFML01000613.1_pt1 | contig 26596 bp, 26 predicted proteins | sample 1541831 | NCBI WGS metagenome assembly OFML01 (sample SAMN04209237, study PRJEB22552) | human gut metagenome | biome: gut; material: feces | host: Homo sapiens | place: USA: Oklahoma | reverse complement strand
GTCCAAAAGAAATATCCTTCGTGCCTCCGGTGATGTGCATGGTGTAGGCGACCCGCTCAGCGGGATCTGCCGGATGCGGCTTTTTCGCTTTTTTTGCAGAAGCGCCGTTATCGTCCGCTCCCGAACTTCCTTCAAAATACTGCTTTGGCATTCCGTCTTTCCGCAGATCCGTCTCGGATACGTCGAGTACCTCACACGTACCTCCGGAAAAATGACATGCCAGAAACCGATCTTCCGTCTGAAAAGGACTGTAGGCCCGGATCGCCTCCATGTGTCCTTCCTGATGAGAAAAACCGACTACCGGAACGTTCATCGCAGCGGCGGCCGCCTTTGCAAATCCGCTTCCTGCCAGAAACACCGGCATATAGGATCCTGCTTCCGGGCGCGGCCGAAACGAGCACGCAACGGCATCGATCCTGCCGTCGAACATCCGGCGCATCTCTTCCATCAGTTCCGGCAGATTCTGTATATGCTGAAAAAGGGCGTCAGATTGCCGCAGCCCCCGCTCGCCCTGTTTTACGGTCAGAAACCTGCGCAGATCGCAGATGATATGCTTCTTGTGATCGATGACCGCGATCGACGTTTTATAATTGCTGGTATCTATCCCCAGGATATATCCCATAGCTACTGCTCCTGCGCTGCGGAGCCGGCATCTGCGTCTGCTGCGGATCCTGCAGCTTCCGGTGCGTTCACGATGGCTCCCAGCACGCCATGGATAAACCGTGACGATTGCTCGGTGCTGTATTTTTTCGCCAGTTTGATCGCCTCACTGATGGCGACCGCTTCCGGCACGTCGTCTCCGTATTTGATCTCACCCAGAGCAAGGCGCATGATTGCAAGATCCACCTTCGGCATCCTGCTGGTCTTCCAAGATCGACTGTGTGCATTGATGGATCCATCGATCTCGTCCAGATGCTCGATGATCCCGCTCAGGATCTGAAGGCTTCTTTTAAGATTTTTTCCGGGCAGCTTTTCCCCTGCCAGCTTTCTGGCCGTTTCCAGATCCAGGGTTTTCGCAGCATCCATTTCATACATCATCTGCATCAGTACTTCTCGTATTTCATTTCTCGTCATTTGTTTCTGTTTCCTCCGCTGGTATTTCCACACCTTCTACATGTATGTTCACCGCCGTCACCTTGAGTTCCGTCATCTCCTGAACTTCGTTCTTGACGTTTTCCTGGATATCCCAGGCAACTGCCGGTATTTTCGCATGGTATTTAACGATGATATGAACGTCCAGTTCCACTCCGTCTTCGTTCTGACTGACTTTGATCCCCTTCCAGGTCAGCTCCTTGCCCAGAAAATTCTTGGAAAGGGCATTGGAAATGCCTCCCGCAAGATCGGCAACTCCCTTCGTCTTAAGTGTCGCGTTCGCAGCGCACACCGCGATGACTTCATCTGAAATTTTTATGATACCGTTACTTTGTCGTCCGGCTGCGTTCATTACAATCACCTCACACGTTATTATACCAAATCCCGCATGTAAATACAAACTTATTTGGAAACGTCCTGCACAACGATCTCGCTGGCTTTGACGCCGGTCTGGCGCATAACGATCTCGCAGATTTTAGTGACGGTCTGCTGATCCAGATCCTCTGTATTCACAGTTACGTTGACGCCACTGTCACTGATCACTACGAAAGATTCCGGAAGGCCTTTGTTTTTGATGAGGGTCTCTACGGTCTTTTCCTTTTCCATATAATCCAAAAGCCGCATTTTCTGGGCGGCAGCCTCCTGTTTTTCCTTCTTTGTGGACGCAGAATCTTCCGCATCGGTCAGCATGGAAATGATCTTGTTGCGATCCATATCCAGATTCGCCCGCAGTTCCTGGAAATAGGAATCTTTGTTTTCCAGCTGTGCCACATCATCTGAGGCCACCAGTTTCGCTTCTTTGTTTTTGCTGCTTTTCTTATTTGATGCATCGTTCTCATCATCCACGTTCAGACTGTCTACAAGCACATCGCCGTCGTGAAGCGGAATGTCGCCGTTTACTGTCTTGTCCGGCAGCAGTCTGCCGCTGGCCAGAAACGCTCCGCAGCACATCATGAGAGCCGCAAGCCCCGCTACGAATTTCTTGTTTTTCCCTAAAAGATCGCGATATTTCTTTTTACTGCCCATTGCTTTTTTCCTCCTTGTCCTTTTCCATGTCCGAAGCACTGGTTTTTTCGAAGACCTCCACATTGGCCGACGATATGTCGAAAAGCGCCATGACCGCCTTGATCAAGTCGTTTTTCACCACCGGATTTCCTGCACCTTCCGCCGTCACGATGACACCTGCCACCTGATCTTTTTCTCCGTACTGCAGCATCACATCCACAGCTCCCACACCATCGATATCGGATAAAATGCTGCAAAGCTCCGTTTCGGTGCCTCCGTCGGAGTCGATGATCTGCTTCCTGCCGTCGCGATTCTGCGTGAACACGTCAAAGGACAGGAATATCACCGCCAGAATGATGAGCACCGCGGCAGCTTTCATGAGTTTATCCCGTTTTTCGGGATCGTTCTTCCATTTTTCCAGCAAAAGTTTCGCCTCCTTGTTCAGTATATTGTGCAGGCAGCCGGTATATGCCCCGGGATTTCTGCAAAGAGTATGCTGCAGCTTCCCTGAAACCCGGCGAGCCTTATTTTCCCGGCATCTGTGCAGTCTCCGGCAGATGCTTTGCATCAAACGCCGCCTGTCAGCCGGATCACCGGATACAGGATCGTTGCCATGATCACCAGGGAAAATATAAAACGCAGGTACTTTCCCATAGAGGATTCCGGCAAAAGCATCTCGATAAATGTGATGGCCAGCAGGATCAGAAACAGACTGCGGACCCAGTCTTTCATCAGCTCCATCGTCCGCCACCTCCCATCCCCATGATGATGGCGATAAAAATGAGAAACATCAGGGCGCCGATGGCGAGGACCACCGTCATGGTAATAGCTGCCGTTCCCAGCTCGTTCAGAGAATCGGAAATGTTTTTACTGGCCACAGGCTCTGCTGCGATCGCCGTTATTTTATAGATCACCGCCACTGCCAGGATCTTCAGGACAGGGATCACCAGCAATGCTAAAATCAGAAGGATCCCGGCGACGCCGATGGCGTTTTTGATCAGCCCTACACAGCTTATGACCATGTCAAGCGAATCTGCTGCAAAGCCTCCGACGATGGGCACGAAGTTGTCCAGAGAAAATTTTGTCGTGTTGATGAGGATCCCGTCGGCCGCTTTGGTCACCATGCCCTGGATCGCTGCGATCCCGGTAAATACCGTCACGGCAAGACCGGTCAGAAAAATCGTGCCCTTTCGCAGGAATCCCGCCAGCTTCTTTACGTAATCCTTTTCGGTGATACTGTTGATCATGGTGAATACTGCTGACAGGAACACAAGGGGCAGTACGATATGCTCCATCAAGGCGGAAAACCCTGTGACCGCCCCCGCAACAGCCGGATCCAGGATGCTTCCGGATGAGATCCCGCCCATGGCAACAAGAAGCGGTATCATAACAGGCAGCAGGATCTCCATGGAATGAGCCATGGTCCCCAGCGCGTCCTGACAGTATTCATAACTCTGATAGAAGTTTCCCATACAGAGGGCGATTATGACACAGCTGCAGATCACCGTTCCCAGGGACGATACCGTCCGTTTGCCGAAAGAATCCGAGAAACTGGTGAGCATACCGATCAGGATGCATACTGCCAGGATCTCACACCCAAGCATCAGGGAAGAACGGACTTCCAGCAGAAATAGATTTTTCAGGTTTTCCAGGATCTGATCAGAGTCCAGGATCTGCTGTCCATTGAGCAGGCGGTGCACCAGATCCTCCACGGAAAGTTCTTCCAGCACACCGCTTTGCTGCGCTGCATCCGCAAGGGAGTCTTCAAGCTCTGAAAGCTCCGTGGCTTCAAGTTGTTCTTCCAACACGGTTTCGTAGTCCATGCCACCCTCCTTTCGTGATTTTCAACCTGCTACTGCAAAAGAGTCCCGATCAGTTCCAGTATCGCCGACAAAATCGGCAGCGCCAGGTAGAATATGATCACTTTCCCTGCCAGTTCCACTTTGCCGCCTACGGCGCTTTCCCCGGCATCCCTGCAGAGCTGCGCTGTCAGATCTGCGATATACGCCACTGCCAGCACTTTGAAGATCACCGGAAAAAAGGTCTTGCCGTAAGGCACGCTGTCGTAGATGCTTTGCAGAAACACAAAAACTTCCGTCAGCTTGTCGAGGATCATCAGAAAAACAACGATTACAGTGGCTAGTATTATGTAAATCGAAAACTCCTTATGCACCGATTTCATCAGTGACGCCAGCAAGACGCCCGTAAGCGCCAGCCCTGCAATTTTCAGGATTTCCATAGCGTTCTCCTAAAACTCGAGGAAAGTTCTGACCGCATCGAAAAATTCTCCGATCATCTGGATCACCAGCATCAGCACAACGATCACCCCGGCCAGCGTGGTCAGCATTGCCTGTTCTTCCCGCCCCGCCTTGACAAGCACCTGGTTCAGCACCGCGATGGCTATACCGATGCCCGCTATCTTAAAAATAATGTCGATATCCATAAGTTTCCCCTTTTCTAAAGCACCAGGATCGCGGCCACTACACCGGCTGCCAGCCCCAGGCTTCGGTACATTTTTCCCATTTTATACTCCAGTTCCTGCGCTTTGCAGATCTGCTGCTCCAGGCGATAAAGTGCCGGCTCCAGGATCTGCTGCTGCCCCCGGGTATCGCTCCGGCCCAGCCCCAGGAAAAGATCGGTAAGTATCTCCACATCTTCCGAAAGCAACGGGCAGCCTTCTTTTTCTTTATACAAAGCATCCTGCCAGGTTTTTCCAAGTATCTTTTGGGCTGTCAGTCCTTCGGCGCATTCTTGCAAAACATCTGCAAACCAGCAGGATTTCTGTAAGGCAGCTCGTTGAAAAGTCTTTGCCAGCGCATCCTTTCGATACGAGATATCCAGGTGCAAAAGCCGGATCAATTCCAGCGTGTCTTCCAGTTCCACTCGTCGGTTCTTATAGCCTGATGCTTTGGAAAATCCCAGTGCTGTACAGCCGAAAAACAGGAGGATCCCGGCGATGACTTTAACCATGGGATACCTCCGGCATTCTAAGGATCTTTTCTACTGTGCCTGTAACCGGCTGTGCCGATAGAAAAATCAGTGTTTCGAAGACGTGATCCGTGATAAGACTGCCGACTGCAGACTTTGCAGCATCTTCAAAGCTGCTGCCGTGGATCGTCGTGATGATCTTCACACCGGCGCTGAGAGCCGACCGGATCGCGGCCGCATCCTCCGGCTTGCCGATCTCGTCCGTCATGACCACGTCAGGTGACATGGCTCGGATCAGCATCAGGATACCGTCTGCTTTCGGGCATCCGTCCAGCACATCGGTCCGAGGCCCCAGATCATAGCTGGTTTTTCCGTCGTAACACCCTGCAATCTCCGAACGTTCGTCACAGATCCCGATGCGAAAACCCGCGTTGCTGAGGTTTCGCGCCAGATCCCGCAGCATCGTCGTCTTCCCGCACTTTGGCGGGGATATTATCAGCGTGTTGCGGACAACCATCCTCCCATAATCAGCAGCAGACGGACAAGCGCCGAAAAGATCCGAGGTCACAGGGCTCTTTTCGTCCCCGCAACCAGCAGAAATCCCTGCATTTGGAACGCTTTCAGCCGGAGCCTTTGCAGGAGAAAGCACCGCTCCCAAAATCTTCTCCGATGCTCCCGTGATTTCCCGGCTGCGTCGAATGTTCAGGGAAGAAACGTCCTTGATGAGATGCACCTGGCCGTTTTCCAGGGTCACTCGTCCGCAGATCCCTACCCGGTGGCCGCCTTCGATGGTGATATAGCCGCGGGAAAGCTCCTCTTCATAAGCATAGTACGAATAATCCAGCAGCCGGTTCAAGATCTCTTCCAGCACCTCCGCCGTGATCTCGTCCCCGTCGCGAAGACTATACTCTCTGCCACCGCTGATCAGCAGCGTGTCCGTGTTCGTCCGGATCCGGATCTCCTCCAGCTGTTGCAATGTCTGCGCCGGGAGTTTTTCGATCCTGTCCCGCATCGACTCCGGCAGCTTGATCAATATGTTATCGATCCGTTTGCCTGCATTTTGTTTCATCATACCGCCCTCTTTCTCTTTCGTGCTTGTCTTAGTACAAGATATTCCTTGTCCCAGGATTTATGATAAGAATTTATGAGAGAATGCACCGGGACTTTATGAGTCCGCCCTCATAAAGTCCCAGTCCGCCACCAAAACCCGGCACGATTTCAAAATCCGGCACGATTTCAAAATCCGGCACGATTTTCCGCAGAAATAAAAAAGAAAAGCTTCAAAAACAGAATTTTAAAAGCTTTTCTCTGAATTCCCGTATGTGCTGTGAAATCAACTTGCTGTTTTATATCACATACCGCATATTATTTTGTTGTTTATACCTTCGCAATCGATCGATATAAAGAAATTATACTTTGAAGTGTCTTTCTTTCACCATACTATTCCATAAATGTTATTCTCTTGCTGACAATTCACTTGACTGATCATTCGCTTTCTGTTTTTGCTCGCGAAAACCGCTGATTTGGTACATTTTTGTGGTGGATGCTATAATGAGATAATCATTAAGTAATCATCTACAGCCCATTCAAAATCCTGCTGCAGCTCCGCAACACTTTCGCCCTCATAAGAAATCAAACTGTTGATTCCAAGCACTTTTCCATACAGCAAGACATCCTCACTGGAATATTCAACACTGCCATAATATCCTTTGTACTTTAATAATTTTCTCATAATAATCAATCCCTTTACATTTCTATCGTACTCTTTTTAAAAAAGCTTGGTACTCCAATTCCTTACGCATTCGAGTAGTATTATAAGAGGTTAAAGCATTGCTATAGCAAGAATATCTTGTATTGCGTTCAATAGATCGCATAGAATTGTTCATTTCCATTTGTGCTTTAGACGTTTCTTTTAACTCTGATAGAATTTTACCACTTAGGCGCACACTCTCCTGATTCATGAGCATAAGTTCATTATGTAATCTATTATTTTGAGATATAATGGTATTTAATTGGTCTGAAATACCATTTAAAATGCCTTCCAGATTGTCCTGCCTTAATTCTTTACGAACAAGGTAATATAATCCATTAGAGCCTTTTAGTTGCGTTGCTGCCTCTATTGAAATCAATTCATACATATAGCCTATTGCAACTAAGTTTCGATAAGCCGGTTCTATGTCGGCATCATCATACAGTTGTTTCAATGTATTCTTAGATTCAGTCAGTTGCTTTTCTAATGTATTTTTTTCTGATAATAATTGGGCATATAATATTCCTTCTTCTTCTAAACGTTCTTTTTCTTTTCTGCAATCATAATTGTATTTTTCAATGGCACGTTTATAATTTTCTTTGTCTTGTAGTTCTAGTAATTTACAATTTTCATTGTTTTCTTTCTCAGTCTTTTTTGTTTGTACACACCCGATAATTATTCCAATAAATGTACCAATAACCCCTACAATTGCCCCATAATATATAATCGCAAATGGTGCAGTAAGGGCCACATCTACTCCGCCACCTGCATTGCATCCAATAATAAGCGCAATAATGCCTCCCAAGATAAAACCAATAAGTGCACCTATTATAACACAATTACTAAATTTATTTTTTTTCTTCTGAAATGAAGTTACTGTATAAATTGGCTTACTAATGATTCGTCTCTTTTTTAATCCGGACATCGTTTGTGCGATATTCTGAATACAACAGCTCATCATATAGTTATTAAGTTCCATGTCATATAACATTGATACTAAGTTTTTTATTTCATCTATTCTCATATACATAACCTCCATTCATTGTATGTTGTATCAACATTTTCATTTTAGCGGATTATCCGCTAAAAATCAATGGCATACATTCCATTATGATACACTCTTACTGATTTACAGGGAGTGAATTATATGATATACACAAGGATTCGTGATTTACGAGAAGATAAGGATCTTTCTCAACGAGAAATGGGAGAAATTCTTTCCTGCTCACAACGCGTTTACAGCAATTATGAGCGAGGAGAGTTAGATATTCCAACAGAAATATTGATTAAATTAGCAAAATTTCATAAAACTTCTACAGATTACATTTTAGGCTTAACTGATAAAAAATAACTACTGCATTTCACTGTGAATAGCAGTAGTTTTTTGCATACAAATATATTATTGCAAAGTTCTTCGTTAGTTAGGATGAAAATCTGGAAATTTCTGCTTGTTTTTCGTCCTTGTGCTCCCCTAACAAAGATTATGGATGAAAGCCTTCAAACTCAATCGTGAAAAACACCGAAATCATCTGTATTTCAATCTTTAAGGGCATTAAGGATGATTCCACTCCAACAACTGCATCGTCTCGAAGATTCCTAACATCCATCTCCCTCACAGATGCCCCAACCACCTATTTCTTCTTCCGCTTCTTCGGTACGGGAATTACTCTCTCCAGTACCGGGAGCACCTGATCTACCAATGCACGGTCTTCTACATCCAGGATATAATGCTCCTTGGCTCCGTCGTAAGGGAATCCGCAGGGAGCATCCGACAGAAGCTCTGCAACTTCCGGCAGTTTCTTGACGAAAACCGTGTCATCGCAGACCAGAAGCACCGGTTTATCGTTGACATAAGCCATATATTCTCCAAACATTTTCCGGTAGCGCACCTCGCCAAATCCCTGGATCTGGTCGCATACAAATTCGATATATTCTTTCGTCGTTGCCATAATTTCCTCCTGCTTTTATTCCGATCCCTGCCGTTCTTTCTGTTTCAGCAGAGCTATGATATCGTCCGCATTTTCCTGACGCACTGCATTAGGTTTCCTTATATTCAAATGACATTACGCACCTCGTTTTCAACGATATTAAAGCGCTTGAACTCAGGAATCGACGCTGCGAAAGCCTCTTCTTTTATATGCTCATCTCCATACGCTGCACTCATTGCAATAACAGCCTCGGGATAAACCACTTGATCCAGCTTGCACTTCCGCAATCCTTCATATTCGCTGCAAAGAGGAATGTCGTTGAGTCTACTGATATAGTCTACCATAGCCAGCAGATAAAGTCCTTCCGGGTACCACTGTCGTTCAAAAAGGCGAGGAATATCTCCACCAGTTATAATATCCGTTAGAAATGAAATGTCACCTTTATCCTTCAATGCATGACAAAGATTGCTCTTATAGAGTTCAAAACTGATTCTTTTTTCTTCCTGTATAAGCAATTCCTCCATCGAAAGATCCAGCTGTTTTGCTAGTTTCCACACAGTTTCTGCAGTACATTTTGCCAAATTTCTCTTTCCGTTGATGATATCGTTTACAGTCGAATACGGGATCTGACACAGATCCGACAATTGACGGCTCGTAAGATTTTTTTCTTTTAAAAGCTTTTTTAAATCCATACTGTCACATCCTTTCTCACACTTATTATACCGGTACACCGGTATGGACGCAAGTGTAAATTTTTTACATGACCTCTACAACACCAGCCCTATAATATGTAAAAAACAATCAGCGCTGTCAGAAACGCCCTGTGGCGTGACTGAGTCAGCGCTGAATTTATCACAAATAGATTTTGCAGTCCAATAGGGGCGACGTAGGCAAGCCCCATCGTCAGCCCCTGAAAAAAACAACTCACGTTTTATTCTTTCTCCGCCATTTTCTCAGCTTTGCGCATATCCTTACGGTCTTTGTGATTCTCACGACGGCCATCTCTGCGGCTGTCATCATGCTCCTCGCTGTCATCTTCCTCATCCCGCGGCGGAAGGATCTGCATGGTGATCTGCTCGATCCTCCGGTCGCGCACCGAGTCGATGGTGAAGCGGTAATTCTCAAATTCTACGACTTTACCAACGTCTTCTTCGTCCGGGATCTCGCCCAGGATGTCCAGAATGAATCCGCCGATAGTCTCACTGTTTTCCGACTCCAGATCGATATCCAGTTCCTCGTCGATATCATCAAGATCCATGCTGCCGTCCATCACATACGTGTCGTCCGACACCTTCTGGATCTCCGGCTCGTCCTCGTCGAATTCATCATCGATATCGCCCATGACTTCCTCAATAATATCTTCCATGGTAACGATACCCGAAAATCCGCCGTACTCATCGATCAGAATAGCGATGTGCTGCTTCGTCGTTTTCAGCTCCGCAAACAAAGAGTCGATATTTTTCGTCTCCGGCACGAAATACGGCTTCCGCATAATATCGCGAAAATCCACGTTTTCGAACCCGGCCTCCTTGGCCTTGATCAGGTAGTCCTTAATATACAGGATACCTATTATATTGTCACTGTCATCTTCGTATACCGGAATCCTGGAATAGCGAAGCTCCATCATCTCGTCGATGTATTCCTCCGTCGGCGCATTGATATCAATGCAAAACACATCCGTCCGCGGAGTCATCACCTCATAGGCCAGCATGTCGTCAAAGGCAAAAATACTGGTGATCATCTTCTTGCCCTCTGCCTTAAGTTCGCCGCTTTCCTGTCCCGCCTCCAGCATGGACACCACATCATCCTCGGAGTATTCCCCGTCGACTACATCTGTCCGCTGTCTGCAGATCTTCAAAAATAAAGTCACAAACAAGGACAAAAGCCATACAAACGGTTTAAAGAACGTGGCGATCGCTTTGATCGGTTTTGCCACGGACAAGGCGATCGCATCCGCATGAAGCATAGCAAGCCGCTTCGGAAACAGTTCTCCAAGCACCAGCATCAGAAACGATAGAATCAGCGTGATGACGATCAGCGCCATCTCACCGCCATACGGAATGCCCCAGCTTTCCAGTTTCGCACCAACCGGCCCCGAAAAGCTGAACGCTGCCTGTGCACTGGAAAAGAACCCTGCCAGCGTGATCACTACCTGGATCGCCGATAAAAATTTGTTCGGATCCTCGATGAGTTTTACAAGTGTTTCCGCCTTTTTGTTTCCCTCCTGTGCCAACGACCGTACCCGGTTCTTGTTCACCGATACGATGGCGATCTCGGCCGCTGCGAAATACGCATTGACCAGAATCAGTACGAGTAATAAAATCAGTTGACCCCACATGGGCCCAGCATCAGATGACATTTTTTTCTCCTTTCTCATCCAACAATAAAATAATTAAATTATGTAAACTGCAGACCTGCCCGTCATTTCCCGCCTGCTTCCTGCAAAGCTTCCGGCACTCAGTCTGCTTCCTGCAAAGCATTCAGTATTCAGTCTGCTTCCTGCAAAGCCTCCAACTACAGCCTTCTCTTCGGTCAGCAATCCGCCTGACCTTTTCGCTTCCTTAAAATAAAGTTCTCTGCTACCGGCTCCTTCATCCGGATCTGTACGATCTGCTGCGGGTGCGGAGCCGATTCGATATCATTTCCTTCTTCATCCTGCATAAAATCCAGCTTCTGGCTGAAAAAGTCACGACCAGGTCCGAACACCTCGATCTCATCCCCGATCACCATTTTGTTGCGCTGCTCTACCACAGCGATACCTGTACCGGCATCATAGCTTTTCACCATACCGATAAAGCTGTAGTCACGCGTATAAGCGCTGGTCTGATAGTTCTGGTCTTCATTGGTCGGCTTGTTGAAATAAAAACCGGTTGTGAATTCCCGGTGACTTGCTTTCGTCATATCCTCGTACCACGCCGGATCCATTTCAAAATGCTCCGGATCAGCATAGTATGCATCGATTGCCTTGCGATATGCGCTTACCACAGTCGCCACGTAGAACACGCTCTTCATCCGTCCCTCGATCTTGGCAGAAGAAACCCCTGCTTCGATCAGCTCAGGCAGATGCTCCAGCATGCACAGATCCTTAGAGTTCAAAATATAAGTCCCCCGGTCGTCTTCCTCCACAGGATAATATTCTCCCGGACGCTGCTCCTCTACCAGCTTATATTTCCAGCGGCACGGATGAGCGCACTGTCCCCGGTTAGCATCTCTGTCGATCATAAAATTGCTTAAGAGACACCGTCCCGAATAGGAAATGCACATGGCTCCGTGGATAAAGGATTCCAGTTCCATCTCCTCCGGGATGCTTTCCCTGATCTTGCGGATTTCATCTATAGTAAGCTCCCGCGCCATCACCAGCCGTTTCACGCCCTGGGCATGCCAGAACTGAGCCGTCACGTAATTCGTCATATTGGCCTGGGTCGAAAGATGCAGTTCCGCCTCCGGCATAGCTTCTTTTATCAAAGTGATCACGCCCGGATCCGACACGATGAACGCATCAACAGGAATATGGCGGATTTTCGCAAGGTAAGCACGAAGCGGTTCGATGTCTTCGTTGTGCGCGAAGATGTTCATAGCCATATGGCAGCGGACACCTTTGCTGTGAGCGTACGCTACACCTTCCTCGATTTCCTCAATGGAAAGGTTTCCGGCTCCCGCCCGAAGGCTGAACATTTCTCCACCGAAGTAGACCGCATCTGCACCGTAGTCTACTGCGATTTTCAGTTTTTCCAAATCTCCCGCAGGAGCAAGTAATTCTATCTTTTTCATAGCTATGAGTTTTTTCCCTTGTCGATCACGCTGATCGATACACCGTCGCCTACCGGCAGGATACAAGTATCCGCATACGGCAGATCCGTGATATATTGTATGAATTCCCGCATTTTGCGGATGCTGGTCTTGTACTTTTTCCCCGGATCGTATTCATCCGAAGCCGTCATGCCCTTCATCAGCACGTTATCGCAGATGATCATGGCTTCATCATTGCAAAGTGGCATCGCCAGATCCCAGAACGCCTTGTAATGGCTCTTTGCAGCATCGATAAACACTACATCGAAGCCTCCCTCCGGATCGTCCTTCGCAGCCTCTTCCGCCTCTTCTGCCAGCTTTACGAGCACCTCCCTGGCATCCCCGGAAAGCACCGTGACACGGTCTGAAAATCCCATGTTTTCTATGTTGTTTCTGGCGATCTCAAAGGTCTGCGGGCTGGATTCGATGGTCACCACCCGGCAGTCGCAGCCTTCTGCAAAACAGCATGCGGAGTACCCTACAGCTGCCCCGATCTCCAGGATCTTTTTTGGTTTTTTGATCCGCAGAAGATTCAAAAGAAGCCCTTCTGTATCTCGCAGGATGATGGGTACATGCTGCGCCTCTGCAAAAGCCCTGAGCTCCTGCAGATCCTTGTTTTCATTCTTGTAAAAGGTATTGATAAACGCTGTGATTATGTCGTTTGTTATATTCATATTAGTACCATTTGTTCTCCGAAACAGCCTTCTCGTGCTCTGCCAGCGTCTTGGAATAGATCACGGTCCCATCCTTCTTGGCGAAGAAGTAATAATAATCGCTCTTCTCGTAGTTGAGAACGTCATCCATGGTGTCCGCAGACGGCGAGCAGACCGGTCCAACCGGCAGTCCCGTGTTTTTATATGTGTTGTATTTGGAATCCACCTGCAGGTCTTTATTCGTCACCGCTACGCGTTTTTCCTGCAAAGCGTACAGCACGGTGATATCGCTCTGCAGCGGCATATTTTTATTTAAACGGTTGATAAAGACACCGGCGATTTTCGGGCGATCCTTCTTGAAGAGAGATTCGTTCTCTACCACAGAAGAAAGCGTCAGAAACTGATGCACAGTCATGTCCATTTTTTTGATATCTGATTTTCTCTTGGTCAGGACCTTGTCCGTATGGTCCAGCATCATGGTTGTGACTTCCTCGATGCTCGGATCTTCGCTGGTGACAAAATACGTTTCCGGATACAGATACCCTTCCAGTGGATACATGATACCGTCCGCCAGGATCTCATCTGTCAAAAACCAGTATTTGTTGATCAGCTTGTTCAGATAGGTCTTGTCTGCCCATGCCGCCAGGATCTCGTCTTTCGTAAACGGCAGTTCCTTGGCCATCGCCTCTGCTGCCTGCGGGACCGTAGCCCCTTCAACTACTGTGAACTGCTGCCTGGAAACGTAGTCAAAATCGCCCTCGTTGATGGCTTTCATCATTTCCGGCAGGGACATGGATTTGCTGAAAACATAGGTATTGGCCTGCAAAGAATCATACCCGCCGATTCTGGCGTGGATTTTGGCGCAAAGGGTGTTTCTCACCAGTCCCTTCTCATCCAGGATCTTGACTATAGCTGCCGCTCCGCTGCCTTGCGGGATCGTAACGGACACGTCTTTATCGCTTTTGCTGTCAACTGCACCGATCCCCGTCAGATAAAAGAACATCACGGCAGTCAGCAGGACTACGACGATCCCGATGATGATCAGAAGGGTTTTCAGTTTGCTGCTAAAAATCTTTGACATCTAGTACCTCTTTCTGTGGTGTTTTGCATCATTTTCAAAGAGGGGACGATGACGCCCCCTCTTTGCAGAATTCTTCCTTATTTGGATCTTCCGAGATATTCGCCTGTTCTCGTATCGATCTTGATGATCTCGCCTTCTTCGATGAAGATCGGAACCTGGATCACTGCACCGGTTTCTACCGTAGCAGCCTTTGTTACGTTAGTAGCTGTATCGCCTTTAACGCCCGGTTCTGTCTCGATCACCTTCAGGTCTACGAAGTTCGGAGCTTCCACCTGGAACGCATTGCCCTGGTAGAACTTGATCGTAGCTTCATCGTTTTCTCTCAGATACTTCATCGCATCTTCTACCTGGTCGAATGTAAGAGGAATCTGATCGTAAGTTTCTTCATCCATGAAATAGTACAGTTCGCCGTCGTTATATAAGTACTGCATCGTCTTTGTCTCGATGTGTGCTTTCGGGAACTTGGCATCCGGGTTGAAGGATTCTTCCTTTATAGCGCCAGTCAGGATGTTCTTGTGCTTCGTTCTTACGAACGCAGCGCCCTTACCCGGCTTAACGTGCTGGAAATCCAGAACTACATGCGGATCCCCGTCAATTTCAAATGTCATACCTTTTCTAAAATCACCTGCATAAATCATAAACTTCTCGACCTCTCTTTATATTTAAATTATAATCAAACTCTTTTGAGATTTTACAGCATTTATTATACCAAATTCTGTGATGATTGCCAAGTCCTCAATGCGAACTCCGAACTTGTCTGGAATATAGATGCCCGGTTCCACCGTGACAGGCATGTATTCTTCCAGCACTTCCTCACTCTTCGGATTCAGAGTAGGCGCTTCATGCACCTCTGTCCCGACACCGTGTCCTGTGCCGTGGATATAGTAATTGCCGTATCCAGCTTCCTTGATGATGTCTCTGCTTGCCGCATCTACATCACTGCACCTTACACCTGCTTTGCATGCTGCAAGGCCTGCCATCTGGGAATGAAGAACGATATCGTAAACCTTGATCTGTTCTTCGCTCAGATGTCCGATCCCGATGGTACGGGTCATATCACCACAGTAGCCGTCCACGACAGCACCGAAATCCATAGTCACGAAATCGCCGTCTTCGATCACTTTATCGCTAGGTTCTCCGTGGGGCTGAGTTGTGTTGACGCCGGACACACAGATCGTCGGGAAGGACAGTCCTTCCGCGCCATAACTAAGCAACGTTTTCTCGATTTCATCCGCCACCATTTTTTCCGTCATCCCCGGTTCGATGAACTGCAGGATATGGGTGAAACACATATCTCCCATGGTCGCAGCCTTGAGGATCTTCATCAGCTCGTCCGGTGTTTTCACCATGTTCGCCATTATTTGTCGCCTCCTATCATCTGGTCGATACCCAGATCGGAAACTTCGGCCAGGATCTTGTACACATCTGCCATCATCATGGAAAAACGCATCTGGCACTGCAGATACTGCGCCGCTGCCGGGTCCTGCATGAGGATGCCGGAAAGCTGCTGAAGCTTGCCTAAGGCTTCCGGATCCATCGGCTGTCCCATAGCCTGGGCTGCCTGCATCTCAAACTGCTGCTTGAGAAAATCGTTCAGTGCTTTTTCCAGTTCCGGATTGCCTTCGATATCCTTCTTTCTGGCCTGAAACTGCTTGTATTCTTCGGACTCCTTTACTGCTGTTGCCAGCGAATGAGCCTGGTCATATACGTTCATAAATATGCTCCTTTCTATACTTCCAAGAAGATCGGCAGGATCACCGGACTTCTCTTGGTCTTCGCATAAATGAATTTACGCAGACCTTCCCGAACAGCCGTCTTCATGCCGTTCCAGTCCTTCATATCCTTTGCAATACATTCTTCCAGGATCTCTTCTGCCTTGCGGCAGGCTTCATCGATCAAATCTTCATTCTCGCGTACATAGACAAATCCGCGGGAAATGATATCCGGTCCCGATGCGATCCGGTTGGAATACCGGTCGATCGCTGCTACCAGAATGATCAGACCCGACTCCGACAGCAGTCTTCTGTCGCGGAGAACGATGTTTCCTACGTCTCCTACGCCCAGTCCGTCTACCATGATACCTTCCGCTTCTGCGACCTTTTCTGTCTTCACTGCATTATCTTCAGAAACAGTCAGACAGTCTCCGTTGCTGAGAAGGAATACGTTATCCTTCGGCATGCCCAGCGTGTGAGCCAGATCTGCGTGGGTCTGCAAATGGCGGAACTCGCCATGGACCGGCATGAAGAATTTCGGCCGGATCAGGGAATGCATCAGCTTCAGTTCTTCCTGGCAGGCATGCCCGGACACATGGATATCCGCGATGTCTGAGTAGATCACTTCTGCACCCTTTTCCACCAGCTTGTTGACTACATTGGCCACCGTCAGCTCGTTGCCCGGTACCGGAGAAGACGAGAGAATGACTCTGTCACCTCTCTTGATCTTGATGGCTTTATGCTCCGAGGACGCCATCCTTGCCAGTGCTGACATAGGCTCGCCCTGGCTTCCTGTGGTGATGATGACCATTTCTTTGTCCGGAACGTTCTTTGCCTTATTGAGATCCACCAGCATATTGGACGGTATCTTCATGTATCCCAGTTCCGTTGCAAGCTCTACCACATTGACCATGCTCCTGCCGGAAACGGCCACCTTGCGACCGCATTCTTTTGCAAGATCCACGATCTTCTGTATCCTGTGGACGTTGGATGAGAACGTGGCTATGATGATACGACTATTGCAGCCGCGGAAAATATTCCCCAGCGTCTTGCCGACTACACGCTCCGATGCCGTATATCCCTGACGCAGCACGTTGGTGCTGTCCGCCATCATCAGAAGCACTCCTTCTGATCCGATCTGCGCCAGTCTGGCGAAGTCGATCGGGTCTCCATCCACCGGCGTATAGTCGATCTTGAAATCCCCCGTGTGGAAGATCTTTCCTGCCGGTGTCGTTATGGAAAGGCATATGGAGTCCGCGATGGAGTGAGTGATCCGCAAAGCTTCCACCGAGAAATGCTTTCCCAGTTTGAAGGTCTGTCCGGCTTTCACCGTATGCATCCTCGCCTTCATGCCGTGTTCTTTTAACTTGTTTTCGATCAGCCCCAGCGGGAATCTGGTGCCGTAGATCGGTACGTTGATCACCTTTAACAGATACGGAACACCACCGATGTGGTCTTCATGTCCGTGAGTGATGATCAGACCCTTGATTTTCTTGCTGTTTTTTTCCAGATATGAAAAATCCGGAATTACTTTATCGATCCCGAACATATCGTCATCCGGGAAAGACAGCCCGCAGTCAACGATGATGATCTCATCCTCGTATTCCAGCGCTGTCATGTTCTTTCCGATTTCGTGAAGCCCGCCCAGCGGGATGATCTTCACCGCCGGCGCAGCTTTCTTCCGTCTCCCTCTGGAAGCTGCGCCTCTTGCACCGGCACTGCCGGCTGCCTTGCTCGTTCTGCCGGCTGTTTTGACAGCCTCAGCTGCCTTGCCGGGAGCTGCCTTGCCTGCCCCGGATCTGCCCGCATGATTCTTTGCAGAAGAACCAGATCTGGCAGAAGCAGTCTTTCGGTTCGTGCCCTGCTTTCCACCACCTGTTCTATTCCCTGCCGAAGCCTTTCGTCCGGTATTCTTCTGGCCGGAGCCGCTGCGGGAAGAAGTATTCTTTCCCGCAGGCTTTGCAGGTTTCCTTGATGTCATTTTCGTTTCTTCGCTCATAATGTCCTTCCTAAAGTCGTCCAGGAAAAGGGTACACTATTTTACCACGATGTTGATCAGCTTGCCCGGTACGGCAATGACTTTCACAACATTCTTACCTTCGATCAGCCCTTTTACCTTTTCGTTTTCCATAGCGGTCTTCTCCATTTCTTCTCTGGAAAGTCCGCCTGCAATATCTAATTTCTCTTTGATTTTTCCGTTTACCTGCACAACGATCTCTACAGTATCTTTTACAAGGGCTTTTTCATCGTATTCCGGCCAGTTCTGATCGTGAACGGATCCTTCGTATCCCAGGTGCTCCCACATTTCTTCCGTTACGTGCGGTACGAACGGCGCCAGCATGATGATCAGATCTTTGATGGCTGCTCCGAACAGACCCGGATTTACCGTGCCTTCCTTATAGCGGTACATTTCGTTGACAAGTTCCATGATCGTACTGATGGCTGTGTTGAAATTGAACCGTTCGCCGATATCGTCTGATACCTTCTTGATGGCATAGTTGAGCCAGTACGCCATGTTCTTATCAGCGTCGCCGCTGATTTCATAGCTTTCCGGCACCTCGCTGTAGTTCTGCGAGAAATCATATACCATCCGGTATACTCTGTTGATGAATCTGAAGCTTCCTTCTACGCCTTTATCCGACCAGTCCAGTTCACGTTCCGGCGGTGCCGCAAACAGGATGAACAGTCTTGCCGTATCTGCGCCGTACTTGTCGATGATCTCCGCAGGGCTGACAACGTTGCCCAGGGATTTACTCATCTTGGCACCGTCTTTGATGACCATGCCCTGCGTCAGCAGATTCTTAAAAGGCTCTTCCGTGCTTACCAGTCCCAGATCGTAAAGTGCCATCTGGAAAAATCTTGCGTACATCAGGTGAAGGATCGCATGTTCCACTCCGCCGATGTACTGGTCTACGTTCATCCAGTAATCTACTTTTTCTTTGCTAAACGGCGCTTCTGTATTCTTCGGATCACAGTAGCGCAGGAAATACCAGGAGGAATCCAGGAACGTGTCCATGGTATCCAGTTCTCTTCTGGCAGGCTTGCCGCAGACCGGACATGTGGTGTTCACAAAGGTCTTGCTTGTTGCCAGCGGAGATTCGCCCTTGCCTGTGAACTGTACATCAGCAGGCAGCAGGACCGGCAGATTTTCTTCCTTCTCCGGAACCCATCCACAGTCGTCGCAGTGGATCATCGGGATCGGAGTTCCCCAGTATCTCTGTCTGGAGATGAGCCAGTCTCTCAGCTTGTAGTTGATGGACTTCTTGCCGATTTTCTTTTCTTCCAGGTAGTCGATGATCTTTTCGATGGCTTCCTTGTTGTTCATGCCGTTGAACATTTCGGAGTTGATCATCGTTCCTTCTGCCGCAAAGGCAGCTTTCAGGTCGTACACGTCAACTTCCGGATCATCGGAATCTACTACCGGGATGATCTCCAGGTCGAATTTCTTCGCAAAGTCAAAGTCTCTCTGGTCATGAGCCGGTACCGCCATGATCGCTCCGGTACCATAGTCCATGAGAACGTAATCAGAGATGAAGATCGGAACCTTTTTACCTGTCAGCGGATTGATCGCATAGCGACCGGTAAACTGTCCTGTCTTCTCGTTGGTCGTGGAGGTACGTTCGATGTCGCTCATATGCTGTACCTTATCAACATAAGCGTTGACAGGTTCTTCGTATTCGCTGCCCGCTACCAGCTCCTTCAGATAAGGATGCTCCGGTGCCATTACCATATACGTAACTCCATACAAGGTGTCCGGTCTCGTGGTGAAGACGTCAAGCCCCTTGTCAAAACCATCTATTTCAAAGGTCACTTCTGCGCCGATGCTCTTGCCGATCCAGTTTTTCTGCATCAGCTTGACCTTGTTCGGCCAGCCTGGCAGTTCTTCCAGATTGTCAAGAAGCCTTTCAGCGTAATCTGTGATCTTAAAATACCACTGTGATAGATCCTTCTTGCCTACCAGCGTCTTGCACCGTTCGCACTTGCCGTCAACGACCTGTTCGTTGGCCAGTACGGTCTGGCAGCTCGGACACCAGTTTACAGGATTCTCTTTTTTATATGCCAGTCCCTTTTTATAGAACTGGATGAAGATCCACTGCATCCACTTGTAGTAGTCGGGATGACAGGTGGCAACTTCTCTGTCCCAGTCATAGGAAAGACCAAGTTCTTTCAGCTGTTCTCTCATTTCGCCGATGTTTTCCCAGGTCCATTTGCTCGGTTCCACACCGTGTTTGATGGCAGCGTTTTCAGCCGGAAGTCCGAAGGAGTCCCAGCCCATCGGATGAAGCACGTTAAAGCCCTTCATTTTCTTGAAACGAGCCAGTACGTCGCCGATGGAATAGTTTCTCACATGACCCATATGGAGCTTGCCGGACGGATACGGGAACATCTCCAGAACGTAATACTTTTCTTTATCCTGATCTTCTGTTACCTTGAACACGTCGCCTTCTGCCCATTTGGTCTGCCATTTTTTCTCGATTTCGCTGAAATTATACTTGTCTATCATTTTCTTCCTCCCATTAACCGATCGTGAGGCTTTCGCAGTCGCCCCAGACTTTTTCGATGTTATATTTTTCTCTCATTTCTACTGTCATCACGTTGACGACAACATCGCCGTAATCCATGAGGATCCAGCCAGAGCTTCGAGTTCCTTCCACACTCTTTGGGAACACGCCTTCCGGTTCCAGCAGCTCCTCTATATTGTCAACAAGTGCCGCCATCTGCCGTTCACTTCCTCCCGATGCCATGACAAAATAGTCTGCAAAGGAAGATTTCAGTGCAATGTCGATCACCTGTACATCGATCGCTTTTCTCTCATCCAAAAGCTTTGCGATTTTCATCGCCATTTCTTTTGATTCCATCATGATTTGCATAACTCCTTTTTTATATCTTCACATGCTTCGATCGTATCCTGATCCACCGATGCTCCCGTGCTCCGCACGTACTCCATGGATCGCTCCATACATAAAACACAAGCTTTATCCAGATCTTCTTCCGCAACCTTTCGCAGCTGCTTTACCTGAGGATAATCTCTTCCGGGCTCGATCGCATCGGCCAGATATAAGATCTTTTCCAGCCTGCTCATTCCCTTCCTGCCCGTGGTATGATACATCACCGCATGAAGCAGATCAGCATCCCGCATACCGTAAACATCCGCCAGGACATTTGCAGCGATCTTGCCGTGAGCCAGGTTCGGATTGTCCGCCAGCTTTTCCGGCAGTCCGTACCGTCTGGCCAGCTCCGCCGATTCCTCTGGCGAAATATTACGCATCATATCGTGACAAAGTCCTGCCAGCTCTGCTTTATCAGGGTCTTCCCCGTAGCGTATCGCCAGCTCTTTCGCCGTTTTTGCCACACCGTAAGTATGGTTCAGACGTTTCGACTTCAGATGTTCCTTTAAAAATGGTTCGATCACCGTCTTCCAGTGCTCGCAGTCCAAGGAGCCGTCCGCATATAGTCCATTTTCACGGATGTACCGTTCTACCGCCTCCGGCAAAAGCTCCCGGGCCGTGGTTCCGTCCTGTATCCTTTCACGTATCTGCGTCGAGGAAATGTCGTACTTTCTGTTGTTGATATGGATCACTTCGGTATGAAAATTCTCACGCACACGTGCGATACATCCTGCCAGCTCCTCTTCTCGGTAGCCTGGTCTCGTTCCAATGATAAAGCCGTAATTTGTCAAAAGTTCTTCCGCCTTCATCCACAGCTCGATCTTTAAAAAAGCATCGGTTCCTGTGATGAAATACAGCCTGGTGTCCTGTCCGTATTTTTTCTGCAAAGCCCGCAGCGTCAGATAAGTGTATGAGACGCCGTCTGCATCCAGTTCATACGAAGAGACGGAAAATCCGGGCGTGCGTTCTGTAGCCAGCTGCAGCATAGCGATCCGGTCTTTTCCCGAGGTGATTTTTTTTCCAAGTTTGAAAGGCTGGATCCTTGCTGGAATGAAAATGACTTCATCCAGTCCGCCCTGTTTCATCGCATCCTCCGCCAGATGGAGATGTCCGCAGTGAACAGGGTCGAAAGTCCCGCCTAAAATTCCGATTCGTTTCATGTTTCGTCCTGTGAACCTCTCTATATTGTACTATACGGAGAGGATTTTTTCCACTTTATTTCAGTTTCAGTCCCAGTTCATCCAGCTGCTGCTCATCTACCAGCCCCGGTGCTTCACTGACCATGCACTGTGCGTTCTGATTTTTCGGGAAAGCGATGACTTCACGGATGGATTTTTCACCTGTCAGCAGCATTACAAGACGATCCAGTCCATATGCCAGACCTCCATGTGGCGGTGTACCGTATTTAAATGCCTCTACCAGGAAGCCGAATTTTTCATCGATGGTCGCCTGATCCATATCAAGAGCGCGGAACATATCTTCCTGCATTTCCTGATCGTGGATACGGATGCTTCCGCCGCCCAGCTCAACGCCGTTGAGAACGATATCGTACGCATTGGCCTTTGCAGCGATCGGGTTTGTCTTGAGAAGCTCCGCATCTTCTTCCTTCGGAGAAGTGAACGGATGATGCATCGCCTGGTAGGAATCCGTCTCTTCGTCGTACTCAAAGAGCGGGAAGTCTACGACCCACAAAAGCTTGTAGTCATCGTCCTTCAGCAGTCCCAGCTCGCCTGCGATGTGTCTTCTCAGGAAACCCAGAGCATCGAATACCACCTTGTTCTTATCGGAAACGATGAGGATCAGATCGCCGTCTGCCGCTCCCATCTTTGCAGCGATTTCCTGAAGCTGCTCCTGGGAGAAGAACTTGTTGACAGAAGAGGAAACCTCTTCACCTGCAACTTTCATCCATACCATGCCCTTGGCGCCGTAGCTTCTGATGGCTTCTGTCAGCTTGTCGATCTTCTTTCTCGTATAGTGCTGCGCTCCCCCTGTGATGCAGATACCGCGAACGCTGCCGCCGGCTGCGACAGCATCGGTAAACACTTTGAATTCGCAGTCCTTCACCAGATCAGTGATATCCTGCAGCTCGAATCCGAACCGCACATCCGGTTTGTCGCTTCCATAGCGCTCCATAGCTTCATCGTAAGGGATCCGCGGGAACGGTGTCTGCACATCGATGCCTTTCAGTTCTTTGAAAACTCTCTTGAGGAAGCCTTCCTGCACTTCAATGACATCGTCAACGTCCACGAAGGACATTTCCAGGTCTATCTGCGTGAATTCAGGCTGACGGTCTGCACGCAGGTCTTCGTCACGGAAACATTTTACGATCTGCATGTAGCGGTCGGTCCCGCCTACCATCAGCAGCTGCTTATAAGTCTGCGGTGACTGAGGCAGAGCGTAGAAATGTCCCTGATTCACACGGCTCGGTACCAGATAGTCTCTGGCGCCTTCCGGAGTGGACTTGATCAGCATCGGTGTTTCTACTTCGGTAAATCCGTTTTCTGCGAAATAGTCTCTGGCCAGTTTCGTCAGGTTGTGACGGAAAGTCAGATTGTCCTGCATCTTCTTTTTACGAAGATCCAGGTAACGGTATTTAAGACGCAGATTGTCGTCTACGTTATCGTCATCCTTGATGTAGATCGGCGGTGTATCCGCCTTGGAATAAAGGATCATGTCGTCTGCGATGATCTCGATATCACCGGTCGGAAGATCAGGGTTCTTCGATTCTCTTTCTGCTACTACGCCCTGGATGCCCACCACATATTCGCTTCTCAGGGAGTCTGCCTGTTCAAACAGCTCCTGCGGGATCTTATCGTTGAACACCACCTGAGTGATGCCTGTCTTGTCTCTCACATCACAGAAGATGAGACCGCCCAGATTTCTTCTCTTTGCTACCCAGCCGTTGAGCACGACTTTTTCTCCGATGTTTTCTTTTCTCAGTTCCCCGCACATGTGGGTTCTCTTGTATAACTTCATTGCTACTTCTCCTCTTCTGTCAGAATTTCTACGATACGATCCAGCGGCACCATGGTCTGCTCTGAGGTGGTCATATCCTTCAGCTGAACACTGTTGTTCGCCAGCTCATCATCGCCGATCACAATGGTCTTTTCTGCATGTATCCTGTCCGCATATTTAAACTGATTTTTGATCTTTCTTCCCATGATGTCCATCTGCACACAGACCCCTTCCTGACGAAGTTCGTGCATCAGCTTCAGGCCTGCCGCCTTCGCATTATCGCCCATGACTGCGATGAACACATCTGCTCCTGCCGGCTGCGGGATTTCTGCTCCGCATGCCTCCATAGTCAGAAGCAGGCGTTCCTTGCCAAGTCCGAAACCAACACCCGGAGTTTCCGGTCCGCCGATTTCTTCCACAAGATGGTCGTATCTTCCTCCGCCGCATACAGTGCCCTGTGCACCGATTTTCGTCGTTACGAATTCAAACGCCGTCTTTGTGTAGTAGTCCAGTCCGCGAACGATCCCCGGATCTACCACGTATTCGATCCCCATCGCATCCAGGTTTGCCTTCAGATCATTGAAGGCATCCTGGCAGTCATCGCACAGATAATCCAGCATCATCGGCGCTCCCTGCACCAGTTTCTGGCACACTGGCGATTTACAGTCTAAAATACGCATCGGGTTGCGTTCAAAACGGTCTTTGCACGTGTCGCAAAGCTCCTCATATTTAGGCTGCAAAAATTCCCGCAGTGCCGCTCTGTGGTTCTTGCGGCATTCCGGGCATCCTACGCTGTTGATGCGAAGCTCGATATCCGTAACGCCCATCTTCTTCAGAAAGTCACTTGCTAAGGCGATGATCTCAGCATCGGCCATCATGTCGTGAGTCCCGAAGGTCTCGATCCCGAACTGATGGAATTCTCTCAGTCTTCCTGACTGCGGCTTCTCATAGCGGAAGCACGGCGTGTTATAGTAAAACTTGGTCGGCTGCGGTCCTGCGAACATCTTGTGTTCCACATACGCCCGCACCACCGGTGAAGTCCCTTCCGGCTTCAGCGTGATGTTCCGTTTGCCGTAATCCTGGAAGGAATACATTTCCTTCTGGACGATATCCGTCGTGTCTCCCACGCCTCGCTGAAACAGCTCAGTGTGTTCAAATACCGGCGTTCTGATTTCTTCAAACCCGTAAGTCCGGCAGATTTCTGCAAACGCCTCTTCGATATAGTGCCATTTGTATGCCTGATCCGGCATCATGTCTTTCGTGCCCTTCGGCGCATTGGTCAGCATAACTTACCTCCATCTATTTTTTCCAAAAAAACCGTTTTTCTTGCGTTCCATCATCTCATCGAGCCTGTCGATGTAGATCTCATAATTAGATACGTTGGCGACGCGTTCCAGCCTGTTTTCCGCCGGAAACCAGATCTTGCTGATCCCGCCGGCACCCAGAGCCAGAATGGACTGCGCCTCCTCCATGATCCTGATATTATAAACGGATACTGCATCGTCTCTGCAGAACCCGATGTTTTCCGTGTTTCCTGATGTATGCTTCTGTCTGTAAAGATAATAAGGACGATAGCCTTTCGCCCGCAGTGTTTCCATGGCATAGGAAAGCATCTCCTCCCGCAGGTCTTCATTGCGGTAGTTGAACTCTCCATCCATCTCCTTCAGACGGGATGCTCTCTTGACCGCCAGCGTGTGCAGGGTGATGTTTTCTGCTCCCAGCTCTACGATCCGGTCGAGACTTCGTTTGAAATCTGCAAAATCTTCTCCCGGAAGTCCGGCGATCAGATCGGTGTTGATGATCCTTGGACCTTCTTTTTTCGCCAGTGCAAAGGCCTTTTCCACGTCATCCACCGTATGGGCGCGCCCTATAAGATCCAGGGTGTCCTGCTTCATGGTCTGCGGATTGATGCTGATACGATCTACACCGTAGTGTTCCATGATACGCAGTTTCCCTTCTGTTATGGTGTCCGGCCGTCCTGCTTCCACGGTAAATTCCCGAAGATGGGACAAGTCAAAATGTTCCTGGATCTCCTGCAAAAAAGCCTCCAGCGCAGCTTCGTCCAGTGTGGTCGGCGTTCCGCCTCCAATATACAGAGACTCTATCTCATAACCGTCTTCTTTTATGTTTTCTGCAGCAAATGCGATCTCATGGAAAAGTGCTTCCAGATACCTGTCGATCTCAGGTTTCTTCACCTGGTTGGATGTGAAGGAACAATATAGGCATCTGGTGGGGCAAAACGGGATACCCAGATATAATGACAGACTGTTATCCTTCGCCGCCCCGGTGGTTTCCTGCTGATACTGATAGATCTCCAGGACCAGATCTGCCTTTTCCGGCGACATGAGATAGTCCTCGAGCAGGATCTGTCTTGCTTTCGCTGCACTTCCTGTCTTTTGAACCAGTTCTCCTGCCATTTTGACGGGACGGATCCCCGTGAGTATCCCCCACTTGGGCTGCTTTCCTGTAAGCGCCTTCAGATCCCGGTAGATCTGCCGCGACCGCTCGTCTGCCCAAAGGCGGTAGGCGGCCTGCGCCTGGGACAGATGCGAAATGAAAAAATCCCGGTCAAACAGATCTTCTCCTGCCACCGGCACGTCCGGGGCATACAGCTCGTATTGCCGATCCAGAAGGAAAATGGTTTCCATGGTAGGCTCATCCCGCGCGGCAAAGGCGGTGACGATGACAAAATCCTCGTATTGCGCCTGGATTTCCGAAAACTTTTTGACCCTTTTTCCATGAAAGCTGTGGCCCCGGACAAACCCATCGCTGGCGAAAAATTCCCGCACCGGTACAGCCAGCCGATCCAGGTGA
>OFML01000612.1_pt1 | contig 26610 bp, 22 predicted proteins | sample 1541831 | NCBI WGS metagenome assembly OFML01 (sample SAMN04209237, study PRJEB22552) | human gut metagenome | biome: gut; material: feces | host: Homo sapiens | place: USA: Oklahoma | reverse complement strand
AGGCGGCGGTTATGCGCGGTGGGCGAAGGTGTTTAATGCCAAGCAGATGGCGCAGTCGCTGACGTATCTTTCAGAGCATCATATTCAAAACCTTGCGGAATTGACAGAGAAAACGGAAGCGGCGACTTTGCGACATGGGGAATTGCGCAAGCGAGTGAAAAACGAAGAAACACAGATGCGAGAAATTGCGGAGCTGAAAAAGCATGTTCTCGGTTACTTGAGAACGAGCGAAACGTATGCGGCTTATAAAAAGTCTGGCTATGCAAAGAAATTTCTCGTTGAGCATGAACAGGAGATTTTGATTCATCGAGCTGCTAAGCAGGCTTTTGATGAACGGAAGCTGACGAAGCTCCCGACTGTCCAAACGTTGCAAACGGAATATGAAGCCCTTATGGCACAGAGAAAAAAGGATTATACCGAGTATAAAACGGCAAAGGATGAGATGCGCGAGCTTTTGACCGTTCGGGCGAACGTGGAGCGGATTCTGAATGAGCCAATGGAACAAAGAGATGACGCTGCACAGAAAAAGCAGGAACGATAACGGCATTTTACGCAGATACGGTTTTTGAAAATAGCGTCTTTCCACAGAAAGATGCGCAGCCGCAGGACGAAGGACTGCGTGGAACGGGGGTTTGGGGGCAACGCCACCAACAAGCAGATGCACAAAAGGGTACCGGTGTGCCCTGCTTGCAGGTATGTGAGCTTCGCTTTTATTCCTTAAAATCTCCAAATTTCTAAAGACATGAATTAGAAGTATGAGTTCGTAAAGCTAGAGTTTGAAAATTTGGTATTCTGATTGTATTAATCACATTTTTATGTTATAATAAGGAAAGCAATATAAATACTGAGATTTAGATAGAAGTGATTGTGAGAGGTGATAATATGGCAGTGTGCTATAAAAAGCTATGGAAAATGCTGATTGATAAAGACATGATAAAAAAAGATTTACGATTACAGACTGGTTTCAGCTCGACAACAATGTCAAAGCTGTCCAAAGATGAAAATGTCAGCATGGATGTAATAGAAAAGATTTGTACAGTGTTAAATTGTGATGTTGGAGACATCATGGAATTTATTCCTGATAAAAAAGAGGAACAGTAAGGGGGACGGAGTATGGATCATTCTTATCCTTACATTGCGTCTTTGACCAGAGAACCGTTCCTTTTCTACGAGATGCGTTCTACTGCGAAGCTAATGGCAGAAGAAAATTCAGATGAAGCGATTGTGAAAGAAATTGTAGAGCAGAATCTTTTCCAGTACCCAACGGAAAAATCTATCACACGCATGGCAAAAGCCTGCATCAAACGGCTTCATGCACTGGAAGATGATTCTCTGGTTTCTGCGATTGCTTCACAGCCGACGGATGTGGCAAAACAGATTTGTCTGTATGCGTTGATGAAGCAGAGCCGACTGGTCTGGGAATTTATGCTGACCGTCATTGGCGAGAAGTACAGATTAAGGGACACGTCTTTTGGTAAGATAGATTTGAATACATTTTTTATGCGTTTGCAGGAACAGAATGATACTGTAGCTTCCTGGAACAATACTACAGTAACAAAGTTAAAACAGATTATTGCCAGGGTGCTTGTCGAGACAGAATATCTCGACAATCTCAAGGCAGATCATTTGAATCCAGTATGGTTGCATCCTGTTTTGGAGAATGCCATCAGAAGCAATGGCGATACGGCAATACTGCCAGCGTTTAATTGCTTTTCATAGGAGGTAGCTTGATGAGTGATATAAAAGAACGTCTGGATAAAGTTCGGGCATTGATCCAGAAACCGGAGTTCCTGGAAGGCAAGGGACTCAGCAATGAGGTGAATATCAGAATCTTCTGTTATGAACCAGGGAATGAAATGGTTGTCCGCCATTTTGTGAATCAGCTGGAAACTGATCAGTCCTTAGATTGCCATTTGATTGTTTGTAATTTATATAAAACATTTCTCTCTATTTGCGATGATATGGACATCACAGATGCGATTCCCGATATGGAGGAAGCTGACGGAAGTGCTTATCTTTTGGAGCAACTTAACTCCGCAATCGGCAATGGAGAGTTCATTGATAAAATCCAGTATGAGCCACATGAACCGGGTGATGTGCTGATGCTGACAGGTGTAGGCGAGGTATTTCCGTTTATGAGAATCCATACTTTACTGGAAGCCTTGCAACCGTATTTTTCGGATGTTCCGATTTTGGTTATGTATCCGGGTGAGTTTGATGGTCGTCATGTAAAACTGTTCAATCGTCTAACACCAAATGATTATTACCGGGCATTCAATGTCATAGATTAAGGAGGATAAAGCCATGATGATTCGAAATATGTTTGCGGATGACATCAACCGCAAAATCAATGGTGTTATTAAAGTTGACCAGGCGGCTGACGATGTGATCGAGCAGGAATTAAATGAATATGTCATCACCAGAGAATTGAAGAAACACTTCATTACTTTCTTCAATTATTATGGAGATGCCTTTGACCAGCCTACCGCCGATATGGGCGTGTGGATTTCCGGTTTCTTTGGAAGTGGTAAATCTCACTTTCTGAAAATGCTTTCCTACCTTCTGGAAAATAAAGAGGTAAAAGGCATCCGCAGTGTAGAGCGTTTCCGTAAAAAGTTTGAGGACGATCCGGCAACCTTTATGCTGATCGACCGTGCCACAAAGGGACCGACGGGGACAATTCTGTTCAATATTGATATTGAGGGATTCAGCAATAAAGACAAGACGGCTGTTCTTCGTGTATTTGCCAAAATGTTCTACAACCATCTGGGATTTTACGGTGAGAACCTGAAAGTTGCCATGATGGAGCGTTATATTGATCAGCAGGGAAAGACCGAGGAGTTCCGCAGAGTTTTTGAAGAAAAGAAAGGTAAGTCCTGGCTGGAAATGCGCCGTGCATTTGCTTTCAATGGCAAGTTCATCATTCCGACATTGATGGAAGTTCTGGATATGAGTGAGGACGATGCTAAGGCATGGTTTAATGATAAAACCGCAACAGAAATTTCTATCGCACAGCTTGTGGAAGACATGAAAGCCTATGTGGATACTAAGCCATCCAACTTCCGTCTGCTGTTTATGATTGACGAGGTTGGTCAGTATGTTGGTACAGATACTGATATGCTTTTGAACCTCCAGTCTCTGACCGAAAAAATCGGAAGTGAGTGTGAAGGTAAGATTTGGGTGATCTGCACCGGACAGGAAGCCATTGATGAAATCATCAAAGTTCGTGCGGATGAGTTCTCACGTATCCAGGCTCGTTTCAAGACAAGACTGAGCTTATCTTCTTCCTCCGTGGATGAGGTCATTCAGAAGCGTATTCTGAAAAAGAAACCGGAAGCAGCCAAAGACCTGGAAGGTGTTTATGAGCAGAATGATTCAGTCCTGCGTAACCTGTTCAGCTTCAGCGGTTCGATTCTTGATATTAAAGGCTACTCCGGTCCGAGGGAATTTACCGAGAACTTCCCGTTCGTGCCGTATCAGTTCATCATCATGCAGAAAGTATTTGCCGAAATCCGGAAACACGGAAATTCCGGTAAGCATCTTTCCGGTGGTGAGCGTTCCATGCTGTCCGGCTTCCAGGAAGCTGCACAGAAAATTCAGGAGAAGGATGAATACGCACTTGTTCCGTTCTTCCGTTTTTATGATACCGTACATACTTTCCTAGACGGTTCTATCCGCCGGGTAATCGAGCGTTGCCAGAAGGCTGCCGACAACGGTGATGGTATCGAACAGCAGGATGTAGATGTACTAAAACTTCTGTACTTGATTCGATATATTGATGACATTCCTTCTAATCTGGACAATATTGTTATCCTTATGGCAGACGATATTCGTGTAGATAAGATTGTTATGCGTGAAGCTGTACGCGGATGCCTTGATCGTCTGATGAGCCAGAACTATATCGGCAGAACCGGCGACGCTTATAACTTCCTGACGGATGAAGAACAGGACATTCAGCGTGAAATCAGAGATACCAATGTAGATACTGCTTCTATTGTGGAGCGTATCGCCCAGATGATTTACGGTGATATTTTCACAACCAAGAAGTTCCGTTATGGAAAATATGACTTTGCGTTCGATCAGATGGTGGATGGTATTACGGTTGGTGTGGTAACTGGCGGTATGCGTTTACGGTTCCTGACTGTTGCTACCGATGCCATTGAAAAAACAGATTACCGTCTGATGGCAGAGTCCAAAGGTAATGAAGCAATCGTTGTTTTGGCAGATACGCCTTATTATGAATCTCTGGAATCTGCCATGAAGATTCGCAAGTATGTAAAGCAGAGAAATGTAAGCCAGCTTCCTAAGAGTGTGCAGAAAATTATCAGCGACCAGCAGGACGAAGCCGGAAAATATGAGCTGAGTGCCATGACCGAATTGCAAAATGCTATTGAAGGGGCGCAGTTCTATGTAGACGGTGAGCATTTGGAAATCAAAGCCGGAAATGCCAAGAGTAAGATTGACCAGTCTCTTGAATATCTGGTTGCCCATGTATATAGCAAGCTCGACCTGATTACAGATAATGCAGGCAGTGATGCAGATATTATTGCGATTCTGACAGGTGCTGTAACAGCACTTCCGGGTATGGAGCCGAACCGTGATGCTGCTTCTGCTATGGAAGAATATCTGGAAATGCAGGATGCGAAAAAGCTGCCGACATCTATGGCAGATGTACAAAGCAAATACAGTGCGATTCCGTATGGCTGGAAAGAAATCGACATTGCTGCGGTTGCGGCACAGCTGATTTATTCCCAGAAAGTAACTATCAAGTATGCAGGCAATACCATTCAGCCGGATGACCCGAAACTGCCGGATATGCTTCGCAAAAAGAGTGAAATCGGTAAGACTTCCATCAGCAAGCGTAAAACTATTTCCGCTACAATGATGCGTGATGTAAAATCAATGCTCCGTGATTATTTCGATGTTATGGATGTACCGGACGATGAAGATGGTCTGATTCGCTTTGTGACTGAGAAATTCAGTGAACAGCGTGATTACTATGCTTCTCTGGATGCCCGCTATGACGGACACAAATACCCGGATCGTGCATTGGTGCAGGAAGCCATTCATCTGATGGACGATGTACTTTCTCAGAAGAAAGACAATATTGCTTTGATTGAGCGTGTGCTGAAAAAAGAGGATGCCCTCTTTGATAACAAAGAAGCCATGAGCAACGGCATTGAAAACTTCTTCAAAACCCAGGTAACAGTATTCGACCAGGCGGTGCAGTTTGAAAAATCTCTGCATGATGACCTTGACCGTATCGCGGAAAATGAGGAAGCGCACAAGGCACTGAATACCATTCGTCTGATTACGATGGTTCAGATCGGAAGCAAGTTCAACTATAACCGGATTCGTGAACTGAATCCGTTGATGGATACGGTGCGTACCGCCCATGATAAGATGCTGGAAGAAAAACGTGCCGAGGTTCTGGAAACGGTTCGTCAGTGTATGGAAGCAACCCACACTGCCGCAAACGGCGATTCTAAGGCATCCCATCTGATTGAAAAATCAGACCGATATTTCAGCCAGTGCAAAGAGAAAATTGCAGGATTAAAGAGCCTTGCCCTTCTGGATGCCATGTTCCTGCCGATGTGCCAGTACAAGGATGATACGGTCAGCAATATCGAGTCTGTTCTCACACCGCCTGCACCGAAGCCTCCAGTACAGTTGACACAGCAAGGAAAAGAAGCGGTTCCGGCAAGGAAAAAAGTGGTTCGTACCTATAACCGTCAGGTTGTATTCCAGGCAAAGACCTTACAGACCGAAGCAGACATTGATGATTATGTAGAAAAGATTCGTTCTCAGCTGAAACAGTTGCTGAAGAATTGCGACGAGATCAAGCTGAATTAACAGGAGAGCCAAACCATGATGGAACTAATAAGTGCAGGACTTGGCGTTGTCGGAGTGATCATTGGCTGGGGACTGAATGAACTGACTACTGTTTTCAGGGGAAGACCGAAGCTCTGCTTTCAAATGGGGTCTACACCAGATAAAGAACTGACAGAAAAGGAATACCGTGTAAAAGAAAGTCCTTCTGAATATGGAATAGAAATCTTTAATGTAGGAGAGAAGCCTTTTATTTTGGATAGCTTTGAGATTAGCTACAAGAAGAAACTATTGGTAGATTGTCATATAGCTGAAAGTGATCGGATTATATTACCTTTTCATAATATCATATATACTTTGTCAGAACAGGAAGCGAATGCTTTGGAATGGCATTGCCAAAAGGAACACTTTGATAAATGTCAAGTGACAGCGTATAGTGTTGATCAAAAAAAGGTAAAGGGAATACTGCCGGTTCCATTGTTTGCAATACGGGCAAATATCAGAGATACGATAGTGGTTTAGAAAATTAGGAGATAAATATGGATAATAACCCAAGAGTATTTATTTCATATGCACATAAAAATCAAGTATATGAAGATAAGGTATTAAAGTTAGCAAATAGATTACGTTCAGAAGGCATTGATGCAATGATAGATCAGTATGAGGAAGCACCTTCTGAAGGATGGCCACGGTGGATGGAACATCAAATAACGGAGTCAGAATTTGTTCTTGTCTTGTGCGAAGAAACGTATAATCGAAAACTCTATTCTGACAAAAAAGGTAAAGGTGTGGTTTGGGAAGCTAATATTGTTTATCAAATGTTATATGATTCAGCAGCAGAAACAAATAAGTTCATTGCAGCATTTTTTGATGACGATGATCAGCAGTATATACCCACACCACTGAAACCATACACATATTATAATCTTTCGGATGAAAGACAATATGAAAGGCTGTATTGGCGTTTTAGGGGTGTTACCAATAGTAAAAAGCCCCCATTAGGTGAATTGAAACCATTACCAGAAAAGAAGCGAAAAACAATGTTCTTTTCTTCACCAATTAACCTTGAAAAATGGAATGCTGCAAAGTGGCGAGGAATAGTGTATCTTTGGGGCGGTGATGCACCTGCAATAGGAATATTTTTTGCAAATTATTTAGCTGGTAAAGAAATTTTCAAAGAGTGGAAGAAAAACTATAAAGATATGGAATATGCGGATGCTTTTTTGAAAATTGATTACATTGTTCCACCATTTCCTAAGGCATGTTGGATATATGAATCTTATGACCGGAATTATGGAAAAGGATATTTTCTACATATCGGTGCAAATATTGATGAAAGCATTAGACGAGCCAATGATTCTGGAATAGAGATGCAAGAATTTTTTTTAACAACAGTTTCTCGTTATCAATGGATGGATGAAAACAATGGCTCAGGTAATAGAGAACAGTTCTTGGATATGTATAACAAAGCTGGAAAATATTATTTAGTCCCAGTGGAATTAAAAAATCCATCTGTTGGAGCTACAATAGATAATATGCAATTTGATTTTGAATATGCAATTCCGATGAAGCAAATAACTGTTACAGCAGGATCAAAGATAACAGAAGACAATCCTTGTAAAGTAGTTCTCATGAGTCAGGAGGAATAGCATATGGATAAGAATGCGATTAAAAAATTTGCTGTCTGGGCAAGAACAGAGTTGATCGCCCGTGTTTCCCTGAAAGGTGTGGAATACGGTATCACAGAGGACAACATTGAGGATGCCAATGCGGACAGCGTTGGAGGCAAAGTTTTCACTGCCGATGAAAAGAAGCAGCGTCAGGCTCTCATTGCCGAGATTAACGATAAAGGATATAAGCAGGTCATGGAAGAGGTTGCCTATACTTGGTTCAACCGCTTCTCTGCTCTGCGATTTATGGAAGTCAACGGCTATCTTCCTTCTCATGTGCGAGTGTTCACGGACGAGGAAAACAACTTTAAGCCGCAGATTATAACCGAAGTCATTCATCTGGATTTGGATGGATTGGATATGGAAAAGGTCTATGAGCTGAAAGATGCCGAAAAGACCGAAGAACTGTATAAATATCTGCTAATTGTCCAGTGTAACGCCCTAAATAAGATTCTGCCAGGGATGTTCCAGAAGATTGCGGATTATACTGAGCTTCTTCTGCCGGACAATCTGCTCCGTGAAGGCAGTGTCATTCAGCAGATGATCGAGCTGATACCGGAGGATGATTGGAAGGATGCTGTCCAGATTATCGGCTGGTTGTATCAGTATTATAACAGCGAGAAAAAGGATGATGTTTTCGCAGCACTGAAAAAGAATGTGAAAATCACAAAAGAAAACATTCCTGCAGCAACCCAGCTTTTCACACCGGACTGGATTGTTCGCTATATGGTAGAGAACAGCCTTGGTCGTCTGTGGTTGGAGGGACACCCAGCTGTTAAAGAACAGCTTTTGCCGACAGAGGAAGAACAGTCTGCCTATGCTGCCGGAAACCGTAACCCGGAAGATACCAAATGGCACTACTATCTGGAAGAAGCCGAGCAGGAGCCGGAAGTGCAAGTACAGCTGGCTGAAATCCGCAAGGAATATGCCACACTGACACCGGATCAGCTGAAAGTTATTGACCCTTGCTCTGGTTCCGGTCATATTCTTGCATATATGTTTGATGTGCTGATGAAGATTTATGAATCCTATGGCTATACCACCCGTGAAGCAGTGGCAAGTATTGTAGAGAACAATCTTTACGGAATGGATATTGATGACCGTGCGGCACAGCTGGCTTACTTTGCAGTGATGATGAAAGCACGTCAGTATGACCGCCGCTTCTTCAGCCGTGGTATTCAACCCCATGTGTATGCTATTGTGGAGAGCAATCATGTAGATAAATTTGCAGTGGACTATTTCTGTAATGGCGATATGAAGCTCACAGCCGCTATGGATACCATCATCAGAGAACTGCATGATGCAAAGGAATACGGCTCTATTCTGACGATAACACCGCAGGATTGGTCTGCACTGTATGACCGTTTTGCTGAAATTACGGAAGATATAAATATGTCCCGTGAAACGGCATTGAGAGAACTATTGCCGTTGGTACAGGTGGCAGAAGCGCTGGCACAGAAATATGATGTGGTTGTGACAAATCCGCCGTATATGAGTATCAATGGTATGGTTGCAAAGCAGGGAAATTATTTAAAGAAATATTATCCAAACTCGAAATCAGATATGAGTACGGTTTTTATGGAAAAAACGTTAGCTATGTGTAAAGACAGGCGATATATGGCTATGATAAACATTCCCGTTTGGATGTTTATATCAAACTTTGAAAATCTAAGAAAAACTCTAATTGCGAGAGAAACATTGATTAACATGATTCATCCAGGAAGAGGTATTTTTGGATCGGATTTTGGGACTACCGCTTTTGTATTCAGAAAAGGATTTATTGATGGTTATATAGGACACTATCGCAGATTATATAATGCTCAAGGAGAAGTAGAAAATGTTGATGTGCGAGAAAAACAATTTTTGGATAATAAGGGAATCTATTTTTCAGCACAAACAAGATATGCAAATATTCCTGGATGTCCGTTTGCATATTGGCTGACAGAAAAATTTATTAAATGTTTTGAACGTAAATCTGTTGGTGAACAATTTATTCCTAAGTTTGGAATGTCAACAGGAGACGGGGAACGCTTTATTAGGTTTTGGTATGAAGCTAATTTTAAGCTGATTGATTTCACAAATAAGTGTGAAGATGATGCAAACTATACTCATGGTCATTGGGTTCCCATTGATAAGGGGGGAACATTTAGAAGATGGTATGGAAATCAAAATTGTCTCGTATGGTGGAAAAACAATGGTGCAGATATAAGACAACATCCGAAATCTGCTGTAAGAAGTCCACAATATTTTTTTACACCGCATATTTCATGGACATTGATGACAATGGGAACATTTTCAGCACGCTTTTTTGACAGTGGTTTTGCGATAGATACAGCGTCCAACTGCGTCTATTTTAATGGAGAAATATGTTATGAATTGATAGGATTTATGAATAGTAAAGTAGCGGCAGACATTTTAAGTATCCTTAATCCTACAATCAATTTTAGCTGTGGTGTAATTGCATTATTACCTTTTGGCGAGATTAAAAGTCCAATAATTGCTGATATAGTAAGAAAATGTATTCACAAATCTAAACAAGACTGGGATTCCTTTGAAACTTCATGGAATTTCCAACATCATCCACTGCTTCGCAAAGTTTCTACGATTGCTGAAGCCTTCAATCAGTGGCAGACTGAATGCGACAACCGTTTTAACCAGTTGAAAGCTAACGAGGAAGAACTGAACCGCATTTTCATCGACATTTACGGTTTGCAGGAAGAACTGACATCAGAAGTTGAGGATAAAGATGTCACTGTCCGTAAAGCTGACCTTGGCAGAGATATTCGCTCTTTCCTTTCCTATGCCGTTGGCTGTATGTTTGGTCGCTACTCTCTGGATGTGGATGGGCTTGCTTATGCAGGCGGCGAATGGGATGCCAGCAAGTATGCTTCTTTTGCTGCGGATAAGGATAACATCATTCCGATTTGCGACGATGAATACTTTGAGGATGATATTGTTGGTCTATTCGTGGAGTTTGTGAAAACCGTTTACGGCGCAGATACACTGGACGAAAACCTGAAATTCATTGCGGATGCCCTCGGCGGTAAGGGTCAGCCGAAGGATGTGATTCGGAATTACTTCCTGAGCGACTTCTACTCCGACCACTGCAAGATTTATCAGAAACGCCCGATCTACTGGCTGTTTGACAGCGGAAAAAAGAACGGCTTCAAGGCGCTGATCTATATGCACCGCTATCAGCCGGACACCATTGCCCGTATTCGTACCGATTATGTGCATGAACAGCAGGCTCGTTATCGCACAGCCATTGCCGATCTGGAACAGCGGATTGCCAATGCTTCCACTGGTGAGCGTGTGAAGCTAAATAAAAAGCTGACCACCTTGCAGGCACAGGATACTGAAATCAGAACCTACGAGGAAAAGATTCATCACCTTGCCGACCAGATGATTTCCATTGATCTGGACGATGGCGTGAAGTCGAATTATGCTATTTTCCAGGATGTGCTGGCGAAGATTAAGTAAAGGAGAGAGAATCGTATGAGTGATGAAATCAATATGACGATTTCTATCCCCACAGATGATGATGGCTATGTTCTTTTGCAATGCGAGCATTGTGGCACATATTTTAAGGCAACTCCTTCTGATTTAGAGGATGACGGGGTTCTTCATATATTTTGTCCAAGTTGCGGTTTAATAAGCGAAAAATATTTTACTGAGGATGTACTTGAACTTGCCATGAAAATGGCGACGAATGCCGTTAATGATATGATTTATAATGAATTCAAAAAAATGGAACGGCATAGCAAAAAAGGAATCATTACATTCAAGGCTGGAAAACGCCCGAAGCGTGAAAATGAAGAGCCTATACGTTCAGAAATAGAAGCAATGGAAATATGCGATTTTCCGTGCTGTAAGCGTACTGCGAAAATTAAACCATTATTAAAGATGACGGGTGCATATTGTCCGTTTTGTGGGGTGAAAAACTATGAAATTGAATAGAAAAGAATTGCGAAAAATTCAATATGACTTTAACAGTTACTCTAATCGACTCCTTCAGGCGAATTATAAAGATTATGCTGACGTGCTTAGGAAATTTGTGAACTACATAGATAGCACTCTGATTATAAGTGACTATATCCATGATTGCGGCAACTGTGAGTGGGATTTAGAAAATGTAATTAAAGAAGTACAAGTATCCTACGGAAGATTAATTTTTTCACTAGGTGAAACTGATGGCGAAGAAATACGAAATGTGTACGCTGTTTTAAGATATTTGGCAGAAAATAACAATTCTGTATATCGTGGTGTTGCCATGGGATATTCTTCTTCGACCAAATGGCAGGATAAAATCAAAGGTTTTAATGAACGATTTGTTATGGTGTTGATTCGCCATGTAGAAAGCTATTTAACGAAAGTAGGTATTGATATGGGAATAGATGAAAAGAATATTTATAATGTGACAGTGCAAAATGGTCAAGCTATTATTGCAAATGATAATTCATCTGTTACAGCAACTACAAATGTTGGGGCATCAGCAAATGATATAGAACGGTTGATAGACGCGGTTAGGACGAAAATGGACACCCTTATATCAGATGAAGATAAAGAAGCAGCATCTGAAAGCCTGGAAGTTATAGAAACGGAAGTTATATCCCCAAAACCAAGGAAATACATGATAAAGACGGCAATGGCTTCATTACAAGCTATAAAAGGAACTGCCGAATTTGGAGCAGCAGTTGCGGCTTTGATTCAATTTGTTGGATCAATGTTATCGTAACATCAGTTAAAATTGTATAAAGAGAGCGAGGCGTTACGATGACCATAGAAGAAATTCTTGCAGGAGAATCGAAGAATGTGGAGTTCAAAGAGAACCTGCCGGAGAAAAGCATCAAATATATGAAGTCTGTGGTTGCTTTTGCCAATGGAACCGGAGGAAAAATCATTTTCGGAATTGCCGATAAAACCAGAGAGGTTATTGGCTTTGACAAAGAAGATGTATTCAAGAAAATGGATGCCATTGCCAATGCCGTATCAGACAGCTGTGAACCGGCAATCATCCCGGATATTACTTTACAGACGGTTGATGGTAAAACTGTCATTGTGGTAGAGGTTTCTGAGGGCAGACAGCGCCCATATTATATCAAAGCTCTTGGCAGAGATGGCGGTGTGTATGTCCGGGTTGCCGGAACTACTCGCCTTGCTGACGAGTATATGGTCAAGGAGCTGTTGTTTGAGGGCAGTAACCGTTACTACGATCAGGCTTTGTGTACGGGACTGAATATCACGGATGAAGATATTGATGCTCTTTGCAAAGCGATGAAAGAACAGGCAGTCAAGAATGCCCATAATGAGGAACAGAAAGCATCTATCAAAGATGTCGGCAGACAGCAACTGCGTTCCTGGGGTGTCCTGATTGAGCGTGATGGAAAAGATTATCCGTCCAATGCCTTTGCTATTTTGACAGGCAACGGTGGACTTCATGTTGCAACGCAATGTGGCGTGTTCAAAGGTACAACGAAAGCGGTATTTGTTGACCGTAGAGAATATACCGGTCCGCTTTGGGAGCAGATAGATGAAGCATTTCAGTTTGTTCTGAGAAATATTCATCTAGGTGCTAACATTGTGGGAATTTATCGGCAGGATGTTTATGAGATTCCACCGGATGCCATTCGTGAGTTGATTATCAATGCCATGGTACATCGTAGTTATCTGGATCATGGTATGATACAGGTTGCGGTATATGACAACCGATTGGAAATTACTTCTCCAGGAAAGCTGCCAATGGGACAAACTATGGAGCGTATGAAAGAAGGCTATTCCAAAATTAGGAATGAAGCTCTTGCTCATGCGTTTGCTTATATGAACCTGATCGAGCATTGGGGAAGCGGTATTCCGAGAATTATTGATAAAGTAAAAGCTGCCGGACTGCGGGAGCCGGAGTTTATTGGTGGCGAAGTTGATTTGCGTATCAATATTTATCGAGGTCAAGTTGACGGCACTATTGTTGACCTCAATGACCCCAATACTGCCGTTAAACCGCCGCTAAACCGCCGTGAAACCGCCGATAAAGTGCCGGCAAATGAACAGGAACAGCAAATTTATAAGTATGTAACGGAAAATGTCGGCATTACAACGGCACAGGCGATGAAACTTCTTGGCATCAAACAGCGTAGAACTAGAGAAATACTGGCGAAAATGGTTGACAACGGCTGGTTGAGAAAAGAAGGTGCTTCAAGAAGCACAATTTATGTAAAGGATACGGAAGCGAGATAATGTAGCATAGATGCAGACAAAGTAATACGGGATTTGAACCGCTTAATGTTACAAAAGGAGGACTGAAGCTTGAACCAGAGAACATATATAGCGATCGATCTGAAGTCCTTCTATGCATCTGTGGAATGCAGGGAGCGGGGACTGGATCCGCTCGATACCAATCTTGTTGTGGCGGATGAGAGCAGGACGAACAAAACCATCTGTCTCGCGGTTACGCCGTCTTTGAAATCATATGGGATACCGGGTCGTGCCCGGCTCTTTGAGGTGAAACGAAAAGTACGGGAGGTGAACGCCCGGAGACTTTCGAGGATGCGAGGCGGAAGCTTTGCAGGAAAATCTGCTTCTTTGTCGGAGTTGTCTGCAGATCCGGCTCTTGAACTGGACTTCATAACAGCACCGCCGCGGATGGCGTTTTACATGGAGTACAGCACGCGGATCTACGGGATCTACATGAAATACGTTGCTCCAGAGGATATTATCGTATATTCCATCGATGAGGTGTTCATGGATGTGACGGATTATCTCAGCATGCACGGGCTTTCTCCGCATGGTCTTGCAAAGAAGATCATACAGGAGGTCCTTGAGATGACGGGCATCACAGCGACGGCCGGTATCGGCACCAATCTTTATCTCGCAAAGATCGCGATGGACATCATGGCGAAGCATATTCCTGCTGATGAAAATGGTGTTCGTATCGCTTTGCTGGATGAGATGAGTTACAGGAGAGAGCTTTGGGCGCACAGACCTCTCACAGATTTCTGGCGTGTGGGGAAGGGCTATGCGAAAAAGCTGGAAGCAAACGGTATGTATACCATGGGGGATGTGGCCAGATGTTCGGAAACAAATGAAGAGTTACTTTATCATCTTTTCGGGAAAAATGCGGAGCTTCTGATCGATCATGCATGGGGCTGGGAGCCCTGCACGATGCAGGATGTGAAGGAGTACAAGCCGGAAAAGAGCAGCTTCGGTGCAGGACAGGTCCTGCAGTGTGCATATGAAGTTGATAAGGCAAGGCTTGTCATGCGGGAGATGACGGATACTCTTGTTCTGGATCTGGTGGAGAAGCATCTGGTGACGGATCAGATCGTCATAACAGTAGGTTACGATGTGGAAAATCTGACTGATCCGGCGCGGAGAAAACGATATCGCGGCAAGATCGTCACGGATCATTATGGCAGACAGATCCCGCAGCATGCACACGGGACTACGAACCTGGATGGATATACATCTTCCACCCGGAAGATCATGGCGGCAGTGATGGAACTTTATGACCGGATAGTGGATAAGGATCTGTTGGTCCGCAGGATGAATATTTCTGCGAATCGTGTGGTTGGCGAGTCGGATGCCCCGAAGAAAAATGATGGATGTGAACAGCTTGATTTTTTTACTGATTATGACGCCAGACAGGAAGCGCAGCGTGAAGAAGCCGAACAGCTTGAACGGGAACGGAAACTGCAGGAGGCAGAGATCTCTATCAGAAAAAAGTTTGGTAAAAATGCTGTCCTTAAAGGGATGAATCTCGAGGAGGGAGCTACTGCAAAGAACAGGAACAGACAGATCGGAGGGCATAAAGCATGAAGGATTACAGCGATATCATCGATCATCCGCACCATGTATCACGGACGCATCCGCAGATGTCCATGCATGACCGCGCTGCACAGTTCTCGCCATTTGCAGCACTGACAGGATTTGATGCAGCAGTGGCGGAAGAGGCAAGAGTCACAGACAGGCGTATCGAACTGGAGGAGGATGAACGGCAGCGTTTGAATGAGAAACTTCGGGTCCTTTCAGAGCATATAGAAGAGCAGCCGGAAGTCAGTATCACATATTTCGTGCCTGACGAGAGGAAAGACGGCGGAGCATATGTGACGAAAACCGGAGCACTGAAGAAGATAGATGAGTATGAGCATGTTCTGATCATGATGGACGGTGTGAGAATTCCGATTCGGGAGATAATTGAAGTAAGTTTGGAAATATGACAGAAGCATTTTTTATTTATTTCCGATTTCACTCCGTTATAATAAAACCAGAGTTAATGTTTTGTAATAGTAAAGGAATGGTGACAGATATGGCTGGGTGTTCCAGTTCGGCGGGAAGATTCGTATCATTGGGCCGGACGAGGCGATGCTGGGATTTCAGCGGTTGCTGGATTCCTTTACGCCAGCTCACAGCTAAATTACAATGATCAATAACTTCAGAGGGTGAACTATGTCTGAATTAAGTATGTTTGTGGTCATTGCCATTGTGGTAATTATTATCGCAATCATAGCCATAATAGGAAACAGCATATCTGATCGTAGCTCGCAGGAGTATGAACGTCCGGAAGAGCGTGCGGGTCGTGAGGGAGAATATATTGCAATAAACATAATCAGGAGAGTTCTGCGTAATGGGGACGTTCTTCTGACAAATGTTGATATTTCTTATGATGGGAGAAAAGCTGAGCTTGATAATGTCATCATAAACAAGTATGGAGTTTTCATCATTGAAGTGAAAAACTACGCAGGCACAATCTATGGCAAGACAGATGATTATACTTGGATAAAATGCAAAACCGATCCTTATGGCAACACTTTTACCAAAACGGTAAGAAATCCGATCAAGCAGGTAAATCGGCAGGTATATTTGCTTGCAAGGCATCTTGAGGAATATGGATTTTATGTATGGGTAGAGGGGTATGCATTTTTTGTTCAAGGAAATAGTCCTGTCTGGTGCAAAGAAGTTCTTGGCAGTTCCAACGATATTGATAAGGCGGTACATACATTTAATAAAAATCGATTGAGTGTTAGTGATATAGAATCTATCAAAGCGATTCTTTTGGACCCTTGTAGATAAGAATGCAGGGAGAAAACAGGGCCGAGTATGGTTCCAGATGCAGTGTTCTTTATCAAATATTTGAGAACGCTTGGCTTTTCTGCAACCAATGATATTTTTGCAGAAAATGCCTAGTATTTCAGAAATGCGCTTGTTCGAGCGAATTATACGGATTTACAGAGAGGTATCCATGAAACCACAGAATATCTTGAGATATTTCTCAGAAATCTGCTTCTGGACGAGAAACACGAACTCCACAACCGGGATCTTCACATAATAATGAAAAAAGTGCGATTTTGCAGTAAAATGAGGATATAAAAATAGCGATTTTGTGGTAAAATGAAAATATAAAAAGTGCGATTTTGCGATGGAGGCTGATTTTATGTTCAGAAGAAAGATATATGACAAGCTTTTAGAGTGGAAAACTGAGTCTGATGGAAGGACTGCTTTACTGATAGAAGGAGCAAGACGAGTTGGAAAATCGACAGTTGTTGAAGAATTCGCTAAAAACGAATATGAAAGTTACATCCTTATTGATTTTTCGAGAGCATCTAAAGCCGTAAAAGAACTTTTTGAAGATATGTCTGATCTGGATTATCTGTTTCTCCAACTGCAATTGCAGTATAAGGTCGATCTTCATGAGAGGAGATCATTGATTATCTTTGACGAAGTACAGCAGTGTCCTCTTGCGAGGCAGGCAATCAAAGCATTGGTGGCAGATCACAGATATGATTACGTGGAGACCGGTTCGTTGATTTCGATCAAACGTAACGTGAAGGATATACTTATCCCAAGTGAGGAACGAAAAATCAGTATGTATCCTATGGATCATGAAGAATTTCTATGGGCTGTCGGAGATACCACAACTATTCCATTGCTGAAGAAGGTATTTGATTCTGGGAAACCTGTCGGAGCTCAGATCCATAGAAAACTGATGAGAGACTTCCGCTTGTATATGCTTGTAGGAGGTATGCCACAGGCTGTAAATGAATATATAGAAACGAACAATTTCAGAAAAGTAGACCAGATAAAAAGGGATATTCTCAATCTGTATGAAGATGACTTTAAAAAAATAGATCCAACAGGGAAGTTGTCAAGTCTGTTTGATGCGATCCCGGCACAGCTTAATAAAAATGCTTCAAGATATCAGGTTTCGAGTGTTTTGAACGGTGAGAGAGCAGAAAATATTCTGGAATCGATTGCAGAACTGAAAGATTCAAAAACAGTACTGGTATCGTATCATGCCAATGATCCCAATGCAGGAATGTCGAACAATAAAGACCTGGGGAAATTCAAATTATTTTTGAGTGATACCGGATTGTTCACTACTTTGATGTTTAAAGACAGAGATTTCACAGAGAATATCATTTATGAAAAACTGCTGAATGATAAACTGAGTGCGAACATTGGATATCTATATGAAAATGTAGTAGCTCAGATACTTACTGCTAATGGGGATGCATTATTTTATCATACTTTCATGAATGAAAGCACTCGCAGAAACTATGAGATAGATTTCATCCTGGCCAGAAAAAACAAAGTATGTCCGATAGAGGTGAAGTCTTCCGGATACAAGACACATGCTTCCTTAGATGCGTTTTCCAGAAAATTCTCAGACAGGATACTAGATAAATACCTTATTTATACAAAGGACTTTGCAAAGGATGAGGATATATTCTGTCTGCCGACATACTTGGTGCAGTTTCTGTAAAAAAATATCAAAAGTATCAACTATGTATTCGGCAGGAGTGCTGTTATGGAGCTTTTGGGATTGAAAAGTTCAAATGGAGGAAGCCGAATAGCAGAAATCAGAGATATGTGAGAAGATGACGGGAATTATCCTGGATGCCCATAATGTAAGGAGAAAATTGAATGAGCAATATTATTCAAATCGATAATCTTAATAAAAGTTTTGGAAGTGTAAACGCTGTCCAGAATTTGAGTTTTCGTGTAAAAAAAGGGGAATTGTTTGCCTTTCTTGGTATCAATGGTGCAGGAAAGTCCACAACAATCAATATTATGTGCGGACAACTGACGAAAGACAGTGGGAGCGTCGTTATTGATAAACACGATTTAGATGAGGATATGGACTATATCAAGCGTGAACTGGGCGTGGTTTTTCAGTCATCTGTTTTGGATTCGGCTCTTTCTGTCTATGATAATCTGGAAAGTAGAGCCGCTTTATATGGCATTACTGGAATGGCATTTAAGAACCGGCTTGAGGAACTGGCGAAAAAATTAGATTTTAAAGACTTATTGAAACGCACAGTTGGTAAATTATCAGGAGGACAACGCCGAAGAATCGATATTGCAAGGGCTTTGTTTCATAAGCCTAAAATCCTTATTCTTGATGAGCCGACAACAGGGCTTGACCCGCAGACACGCCAACTTATCTGGACTGTTATATCCGGTTTTCGCAAATCTGAAGATATGACCGTATTTTTAACTACGCATTATATGGAAGAAGCTGCGGAAGCTGATTATGTCGTGATCATTGATGATGGAAAAATATCCGCAGAGGGTACTCCGCTTGAATTAAAAAATATTTATACTGGAGATTACATCACGATTTACGGTGTAGAGGAAAAGGATATTAAATCACTTAATATAGAATATGAGCGAATCCGAAACGGTTATCGTCTTTCTGTACCGAATACAAAGGCTGCAACTGAATTGATCATTCGTAATCCGCAGCTGTTTGATGATTACGAAATAACAAAAGGAAAAATGGACGATGTTTTTCTTGCTGTTACAGGAAAAACGTTAGTAGGAGGTGCAGAAAAATGAGTACAGCTTTCATTCTTATCAAAAGAAATATCAAATTGTTTTTTAAAGATAAGGGGATGTTCTTTACCTCTTTGATAACACCTGCTATATTGCTTGTGCTTTATGTAACGTTTCTTGGAAATGTGTATCGGGATAGTTTTACATCTAATTTACCTGATTCTTTAAAACTATCAGAAGACATAATAGAGGGACTGGTAGGCGGTCAGCTGATCTCCTCGATTCTTGCTGTTTCGTGCGTAACGGTTGCTTTTTGTTCTAATTTTTTAATGGTGCAAGATAAAGCAAATGGTACGATAAGAGATTTACGAATCTCTCCTGTAAAGGCGGCGACGCTTTCGCTGAGTTATTATGTTGCAACCTTGTTTTCAACACTTATTATTTGCTTTGTTGCAACGGGGATCTGTCTTGCTTACGTGGCTATTGTCGGTTGGTATATGTCGCTTTCAGATATATTCTTTTTGTTTCTTGACATTTTACTTCTTGTTTTGTTTGGAACAGCATTATCTTCGATTATCAATCTTTTCTTATCAACACAAGGACAAATTTCAGCGGTAGGTACAATCATCAGTGCGGGGTATGGTTTCATCTGTGGTGCATATATGCCTATTTCTTCTTTTAGCGAAGGCCTTCAAAAAATAATCTCATTTTTGCCAGGCACTTACGGGACATCACTGATCCGAAATCATACAATGCAGGGAGTATTTGCCGAAATGCAAAATCAAGGCATTCCAACAGAGGTCGTTGAAAAACTAAAAGATTCCATTGATTGCAATGTTTATTTTTTTGGAAGTCAAGTAAATATCGGAGCGATGTATATGATCCTTGGCATCACTATTTTGGTGTTGATTGGAAGTTATATTTTGTTAAACAAAATAAGAGCAGGAAAAGCTGACCTTGTTAAAGGATCTGGAGCTTAGAACAAGCTAAAATCCTAAAATCTTATTTATGACAAACCTTCTCCCATAAGGTATAATACTAAGCAGAGTGTTTTGTTTTGCTCATTACGAAATACGAGGATGCTCTGATCGAAAAAATCAGAGCACAGATTTAGAAAACAAGGCAAGAGAGATTATGATGAAGCAACTTACAAAAAAGAAGGTGCAGATGTCTGAATCTGCAGTGGTCAATTTAATCCTGGCTCTTTCCGGAGGGTGCATGGACGCCTATTCTTATCTATACAGGGGCGAGGTTTTTGCAAATGCGCAGACCGGGAACATGCTCCTGTTCGGAGTGAACGCCGCCGGCGGAGATTTTGCAGAAGCTATGAAATACTTCTGGCCGGTGATCACATTCACAGTGGGGATCATTTTAGCGGACTTTATCCGGAGCAGGATACAGGATGTGCACGTGCACTGGCGGCAGATCGTTTTAGTGGGAGAAATCCTGCTTTTGTTCGCTGTGTGCTGGATCCCTCAGTCGCAGAACGATCTGGCGAATATGCTGATTTCGCTGGCGTGTGGTATGCAGGTAGAGACGTTCCGATCTTTCCGGGGCAACGGTATCGCAACCACCATGTGCATCGGTAATCTGCGAAGTGGTACATATAATTTCGATAAATACATGCAGACTCACCAGAAACAGTATATGAAAAAAGCCATCGTATATTTTGGCGTGATTTTCTTCTTTATGCTGGGGGCGATCATTGAGAGTATTTTCATCAAGCATTTTGACAAACATGCACTATATTTTTCCGTGTTCCTGCTGATTGTTGCATGCATTTTAATGATCATTCGACAGGAGGATGAAGCAGAAGAAGATAAGGAATACGACTTCACAGGAGATTAAGAATATACACTGCCGGCTCTCATGGGAAAGGAAGACTTTTCAGTCTTCCTTTTTTGCTGATCCGAAAAAGGACATGAGGGCTTCCATGCTCTCTGCCTGGGACATATCCGGGAAGGGATTTCCGGCTGAAGCCGGGGCTGGCTGCTGACCGAGTGGCTGCGGAGCGTTATCTGGCTGTGGAGACAGTGGCATGACGAATGCCGCAGGCTTTGCAGCCATCAGCTGATCCCAGTAATCCGGGGCGATATCGTCGTGGGGCAGGGTCTTCAGATATTCCGTGCCGCCGTAGATCTCAAGTGCTCCTGCCATTTCAGTAAAATAGGAATCACCTGTCAGAGGGGTTCCGGTACGGCTCTGTTTTTCCTGCAAAAGTTTCTCCGCATCGTGGAGGATGACCATGGCTTTTGTCGGCATTTTGGCAGGTTTTTCGCCGCGCAGCTGGCTGAATACATCTACGATCAGGGCGTCGATGTTCAGATCGTCCGGCAGGGCTTCTGTCACGATGACGCTTTCAAGATCATCTTCGGCTTCTTTTGTTAAGATCACAGCGTATTTATTGTTGTACTTCACGACCCGGTACGTCTTGGATAGGATGGGCAGCGGGATGTATTCCACGTTGTTTTTTTCTAAGATCATCTCATAGCGGCTGCGGTTTCCGGCCAGCAGCACTTTTTGTCCGTAGTGGGTAAATTCTTTTTTCATCGTTGTCTCCTTTTTCGCTTTCTGCTGGTGTTATTATAGCGGCTTTCTTGCGGCATGACAAGGGTGATGCACTGTATTGAAGCAGGCTGCAGGCTGTGGTATAATCAGAATCGTAAGACGAACAACATATAAAGGAGTACCCCGGGGCACGTCAATGTCGCACCTGTGGTGCGACAAATAAAGGAGATTGACAATATGGCAGATTTTAAATATGAGATCGTAGAAGAAATCGGAGTGCTTTCAGAAAATGCCAGAGGCTGGACCAAGGAGCTGAACAAAGTGTCCTGGAACGGCGGAGCACCTAAGTACGATCTGCGCGACTGGGCGCCGGATCATGAGAAAATGGGCAAGGGGATCACTTTGACGGAAGAAGAGGCGAAGAAACTGAAGGAACTGCTGTAGCAGGAGGGAGACTGGAAAACATGAACGATAAATATGCAACCGCTCTTGAGCGGGCTTTATATAACTGGTATTACGGGGAGAACGGCGCCGATCCGGAACCGGTCTTCAACGCCATGAGCCAGGGAGCGGAGAAGGGTATGCAGTGCCTGATCCCCATCGAAACTCCGCAGGAGCTTTTGCAGCAGCTGCTTGAGGCGGAATCTTTGCAGGATGGCGCGAGTTTCACCATCAATGAGGAGCTGCCGATCAGTTTTCAGCATCTGGTAGTGGATGAAGAGGGGCATTATTTGATCCCGGTTTTCACAAGCAGCGAGCAGCTGAACATCGGTGGAGAAGGAAGTGCGGCCATCAATCAGTCCTTTGGTGAACTCCTGGACTCTCTGGATCAGTGGCCGGACTGCCTTGGCTATGTGGTGAACCCGTTTACCAATAAGATCATGGTAGATCGCAATATCCGTGATAAAGTCCGGAATTTCCAGCCGAAATCTCATGTGGCGTTCGTGCAGGGAAGCGTGCTGGATCTTCATGTGGATGCGGTGGTCAATTCGGCTCATAAGACCCTTCTGGGCGGCGTGGAAGTGGACGAAGTGCTGCTGGCCGAAGCAGAGGGCATCATGGACGAAGCGATGCTCTGCGGCGGCGGGCTCAACGGAGCGATCCATGCGGCGGCAGGTCAGGCGCTTTTTGATGAATGTAAGACTCTGGGCGGATGTATGCCAGGTGATGCAAAGATCACGAAGGCGTATGGCATCGAGTATGACGATTACATCATCCATACGGTAGGTCCGTTTTTCCAGAACAATGAAGAAGAGGAAGAAGTGCTGGCGTCATGCTATACAAAAGCACTGGATCTGGCGGCGGAGCATGGATGCACCAGCATTGCATTCCCGAGCATTTCGGCGGGAGCTAACGGATTCCCGATGGGCAAGGTGGCGCCGGTGGCAGTGATTTCTGTAGTGGAGTGGTTTGAAGCACATCCGGATGTGGTGATGAACGTATATCTTTGTGCAAATACGCCGAATGAGTATAAGGCGTATCTGCGTATGATCAAGCGATAGTCGGCAAGAGAAAAGGGGGCGACTGATATGAGTACCATTGATTACTATGATCAGAATGCACAGGAGTATTATGAGAGAACGGTAGATGCGGATCTTGCGGAGATCCGGGAGTATTTTCTGGGATTCTTGCGAAGAGATGCCAGGATCCTGGATTTCGGGTGCGGCAGCGGGCGTGATGCAAAGGCTTTTGCCGAGGCGGGAAGGACAGTCGAGGCACTGGACGGCTCGCAGGAGCTTTGCAGGATCGCATCGGAATATCTGGGAATGGATGTCCGTAATATGATGTTTCAGGACTTTGAAGAAACGGAAGCTTATGACGGGCTGTGGGCATGTGCTTCGATCCTGCACCTTACTTATGAGGAAATCATGGATGTGATGAAGCGGATCCATGGCGCGTTAAAACCACAGGGCGTGTTCTATACGACGTTCAAATACGGGACCTTCGAGGGAGAACGCGACGGACGGTATTATACGGATTTCGAAGAAAAGAAAATGGAAAGACTTCTGGCGGAACTGAATTGTTTTGATCTGGAGCGGATGTGGCTTACGGGCGATGCGCTTCCAGGCAGACATGAGGGACAGTGGATCAACGTAATTTTGAGGAGGAAACGATGAACAGAAAAAAGATAGATGTATACGATAATCTGACGGAGATCGTGAAAGAATTGAAGGAAGGTGATGTCGGTATACTTATCGGTACTCATCGTATTTTGGGAAAAGATGTCCGGTTCAAGGATTTAGGATTACTGATTGTTGATGAGGAACAGAAATTCGGTGTTTCCGTCAAGGAGAAGTTACGTCAGTTGAAGGTAAATGTCGATACATTGACTATGACTGCCACGCCCATTCCCCGGACGCTGCAATTCTCATTAATGGGTGCGCGAGACCTGAGTGTGATCTCTACACCGCCGCCTAACCGTTATCCGATTCAGACCGAAGTGCATACCTTTAATGAAGAAGTGATAACGGACGCTATCAACTTTGAAATGAGTCGTAACGGACAGGTGTTTTTTGTCAACAACCGGATAGCAAACCTGCCCGAATTAAAAGCGATGATTGAACGCCATATCCCTGACTGTCGTGTGGCAATTGGACACGGGCAGATGGAACCTGCCGAACTGGAGAAAATCATTTTTGATTTTGTCAACTATGACTATGACGTACTCCTTGCAACTACTATTATTGAAAGTGGCATTGATATTCCGAATGCCAATACGATCATCATCAATCAGGCGCAGAATTTTGGTTTGAGTGACCTTCATCAGATGCGTGGCCGTGTAGGGCGCAGCAATAAGAAAGCGTTCTGTTATTTGTTGGCTCCTCCGTTGAGTAGCCTGACAGCAGAGGGACGCCGTCGGTTACAAGCAATTGAGAATTTTAGTGATTTGGGCAGTGGTATCCATATCGCCATGCAGGATTTGGATATTCGCGGTGCCGGTAACTTGCTTGGAGCCGAGCAAAGCGGATTTATCGCCGACCTGGGATATGAAACGTATCAAAAGATTCTTTCCGAAGCTGTTCACGAATTGAAGAATGATGAATTTGCAGATTTGTATGCGGATGAAATCAAAGGTGAAGGGCAGATTAGCGGTGAAGGTTTTGTGGATGAATGTCAGGTGGAAAGTGACCTTGAACTGTTATTGCCTGCTAATTACGTGACGGGCAGTAGCGAACGTATGTTGCTTTATCGTGAATTGGACGGTTTGATGCTGGATAAAGACGTAGAGGCATTCCGTTCCCGTCTGGAGGACCGTTTCGGACCTGTTCCGCCGGAAACGGAAGAATTGCTTCGTATTGTTCCTCTCCGCCGTCTAGCAGCACGCTTGGGAGCGGAGAAGATCTTCCTGAAAGGTGGTCGGATGACGTTGTTCTTTGTCTCCAACCCGGATAGTCCGTTCTATCAAAGTCAGGCTTTCGGTAAAGTGATAGATTATATGATGAAATATACCCGCCGTTGTGACCTGCGTGAACAGAACGGCAAGCGAAGTATGCTGATAAAAGATGTGACTAATGTGGAAACTGCGGTGAGTGTGTTGCAAGAAGTTGTGGCGTTGCCGGTGAAAGAATGATATATTGTTAATGAGGAACTCTTTTAATCGTTTTTGTTTATATGGAAAGAAGAATTATTTCTTCTTTCCATATAATTTATCTATCAGGTCCTGACGTCCGATACGTCTCAACTCATTGATAATGTTTTTCCGTTCTTCGGGCTTATACCAGAAGAAGAATTGTCGTTGGGCAAGTTTTTCCCGCTGTGTTTTAGCACTGAAGATAGGTTCCAGTGTGTACGGGTGAAATCCGGTATACCAAGCCTCAGTCGCTACTGTCATAGGAGTAGGGGTGAAGTCCTGTACCTGTTCCAAGTGGAAGTCCAAGCGTTTGGTGATAACGGCAAGCTCCGCCATATCTTCTTCTTTGCATCCGGGATGTGAAGATATAAAATAGGGAATGAGCTGCTGACGCAGGTTTTCTTCCCGGTTGATGCGGTCGAATATCTTCTTGAATGTTTCAAACTGTTCAAAAGAAGGCTTGCGCATGATGGACAATACACGGTCGCTTGTATGTTCCGGAGCTACCTTTAACCGCCCACTGACGTGACTGGCTATCAATTCACGGGTATATTCGGCCGTACTGCGATTGGTTGCCGTATCTTTGCTTTGATGTAGTAACAGGTCATAGCGTACTCCACTGCCGATAAAGGATTTCTTAATACCGGGCAGAGCGTCTACCGCATGATAAATATCCAATAGGGGACGGTGGTCTGAATTTAAGTTCGGACAAACTTTAGGATGTATGCATGAGGGGCGTTTGCACTTCTTGCAAATCGCCTCGTCTTTTCCTTTCATCTGATACATATTGGCAGAAGGACCGCCGAGATCGCTTAAATATCCTTTGAAATCAGGTAGTTGCATCACCTCTTTTACTTCTTTCAATATAGATGCCTTACTACGGCTGACAATGAATTTCCCTTGGTGTGCCGAGATGGTGCAGAATGCGCAGCCACCGAAACAGCCCCGGTGAATATTGACGGAGAATTTAATCATATCATACGCAGGAATTCTCTTCCCTTTGTATTTGGGATGAGGCAGCCGGGTATAAGGCAAATCGAACGAATGGTCGAGTTCTTCCTGACTCATCGGAGGGTATGGAGGATTGACTACTACCACTTTGTTTCCTACCGCCTGTGTGATGCGTGAAGCTGAATATTTGTTGGATTCTTCTTCAATATGCCGGAAATTGCTTGCTTGTTTTTTCTTATCCGCCAGACATTCTTCATGTGAATAGAGCTGAAGATCATCTTCGGCAGAAGTCCACTCTGTCTCACGGCAAAGGTA
>OFML01000603.1_pt1 | contig 26915 bp, 29 predicted proteins | sample 1541831 | NCBI WGS metagenome assembly OFML01 (sample SAMN04209237, study PRJEB22552) | human gut metagenome | biome: gut; material: feces | host: Homo sapiens | place: USA: Oklahoma | reverse complement strand
CCTTATCATGAGTTCCGTGACCTATCATTGTTTCTATATGAAAGCTGTCTCGTTCCTCAAACTCGACAGGAACGCCCAATGCATCTCCTACAGCCAATCCGTATACCGCATCACGAAGTGTCCGCATACATGCCTCCCATGAATATAATATTCTGTTTTTATTGTACCAAAGACCGGGAATAATGAAAATGTATGAGCCGGCTCAATGAAATATTTGCTTGAGAATATAAATTTTAAATTCTTCCCGAATATCATCTGCAATGAATCAAAAATAAAAGCGCCACCATTACACGTGACGCTTTCATATATTTTTTATTCTTCTGTTTCTTCTGTTGCTTCCATTTCTGTTACGACATCAATTGAAGCAATCCTGTCTCCTTCTTCAAGGCGCTGGAGAATGACGCCCTGCCCGCCTTTCGCTTTCTTGCTGGAAATCTGGCTGGCAGGAATACGAATCGTGATGCCCTGCTCGGATACACCGACAAGTTCATCATTATCATCAGCCGCTACGAGAGCTACTACTTCAAAACCTCTCTTGAAGTTAATCGTTCCCTGCCCGCTTCTTCTCTGCACGCGGTAAGCGGATTCGGCATTTCTTTTCGCGTTGCCGTCAGCGGAAATGGTAAATATATCCTTATCGGCTGCGACAACGACACCTACCACATCATCCGTTCCGTTTTCCCCGGAAGATTTCAGACGGATTCCCCGGACACCTGATGTAGCACGGCTGAGCGGTCTCACTTGGTCATCATCGATGGAAAAACGGATGGCCATTCCGCCCCGGGTACCAATGATAATTTCTTCATCTCCCTTCACGGGAAGAACAGCAACAAGACGGTCATCATCTTTGAGACGGATGGCAATCAGCCCGCTCTTGTTAATATTTTTATACTCTTCCAATGCCGTTTTCTTCACATATCCGAACTTGGTCACCATGAGGAGATACTTCGTTCCTTCTCCGGCAGCATCTATATCAAGCATTTCCGTGACGTATTCATCTGCTCCGAGGGACGTAATGAAGTTAATCATCGCACTGCCCCGTGCCGTTCTGCTTGATTCGGGAATGTCGTAGGCTGTCTTCATATACACTTTCCCTTTATTCGTGAAGAAAAGAATTCTCGCATGCGTGGAAGTGGATAAAATCTTGCGAACATAGTCGCCGTCTTTCATCTTAAGACCACTCACACCCCGTCCGCCTTTTCTCTGGGTTCTCAGGTCGGCGGAATCAATCCGTTTGATATAGTTCTGCTTCGTCAGCGTCACCGTCATCGGCTTATCGGGAATTAAATCCTTGATATCCATATCGTCCAAGGCAGCAGCGATTTCCGTTCTGCGGTCATCACCGAACCGGTTCTTTTCATCAATGAGTTCTGCTTTTACAACACCCATGATTTTATCTCTGCTGGACAGGAGATCACGGAGATAGGCAATCGTTTCCTGTACATCCTTGTAATCCTCTTCAATCTTATCTCTTTCCAGTCCCGTCAATCTTCTGAGGCGCATATCCAAAATAGCCATCGCCTGTTTTTCGGAAAGATTGAATCTGGAAACCAAAGCGGTTTTTGCAATTTCATCTGTCCTGGATTCACGAATCGTCTTGATGACTTCATCGATGTGATCAAGAGCAATCAGGAGACCTTCCAGAATATGAGCTTTTGCTTCCGCTTTATCCAGTTCGTACCGGCTTCTTCTTGTAACAACTTCTTCCTGGTGTTTCAGATAATAGTAAAGAATCTGTTTAAGATTTAAAATCTGGGGATGTCCGTTGACCAGAGCCAGCATGATAGATCCGAAATTCATCTGCATTTGGGTATGCTTGTACAGATTATTGAGCATAATCTGGGGATTTATATCGGCACGAAGCTCGATGACAATCCGCATGCCCTTCCTGTCGGATTCATCACGGAGTGCGGTAATACCGTCAATGACTTTCTGGCGGGATAAATCGGCAATAGACTCGACCAGACGTGCTTTATTCACCTGGTAAGGAATTTCCGTTACGATAATACGGCTTTTACCGCGGTCCATTTCTTCAATTTCTGTTCTCGCCCGGACCGTAATGGAACCTCGCCCGGTATGATACATATCGGAAATTCCCTTACGCCCCTGGATAATGGCAGACGTCGGGAAATCGGGCCCCTTGATATGCGTCATCAGCTCATCGATAGTAATCTCAGGATTATCAATCATCGCACAAAGACCGTCCACCACTTCTCCTAAGTTGTGAGGCGGAATATTGGTCGCCATACCGACAGCAATACCGTAGGAACCGTTCACCAAAAGATTGGGGATACGGGAGGGAAGAACAAGCGGTTCCTGCAAAGAACCGTCATAGTTGGGCATGAAATCCACCGTGTTTTTATCAATATCACGGAGCATTTCCAACGTAATCTTTGACATGCGCATTTCCGTATAACGCATAGCCGCTGCCGAGTCACCGTCGACAGAACCGAAGTTTCCGTGCCCGTCCACAAGCGGATAGCGGGTAGAAAAATCCTGCGCCATACGAACGGCGGAATCATAAACGGCCAAATCACCGTGGGGGTGATATTTACCCAAAACGTCCCCGACGATACGGGCCGATTTCTTATACGCTTTATTCGGAAGCATACCCGCTTCATTCATGGCGTACAAAATACGGCGGTGGACAGGTTTCAGCCCGTCTCTGACGTCAGGTAATGCACGAGTGACAATAACCGACATGGCATAGTCGATGTAGGAATTCTTCATCTGGCTTTCCAAGGGGGTATTGACAATCTTACCTTCCTTCCATTCCATACATTCACCTTTCTTTCATCCGGATCTGCTGTCCGGAAATAAAATAAGAGCAGCCCTTGATGCCGCTCCCGGAAGTCATGAGCCTTCATAAATACTGAGTTTATTATACCATAAATCCCTAAAATAAGCCATTTACATGCGTTTTTGCCCATTGTAATACAAAAATATTTTTTTGTTTGCTTTTGTATCCGTTTTATTTCCGGCTGACGCAATTTTTCCTTTACACCCGCCATTCCCAAAATTTCTTTGCCCTGTCCTATCCTCTATGTTAAAATGAAAATAATGAAAATCGGAAAGAGCAGAATATAACTATGAAAAAATATATAATCATCGGCATAATCGCCTTGATTCTCATTCTCGGCGGCGGCGCTTTCGCCCTCTTCTCCTCTCTGACGGGAGGTCCCTGGGAAGGTACCTGGTGGGGTGTCCAGGAAGCCGGCATGAATTGGTCCGGCGATCACATAAAAACCCTGGAAACCTTTACATTTACAAAAAATGATGACAAAACCATTTCCGTCAAACACCGTGTCCAGCAGGGAAGTAAAGAAGTGGAAGGAAGTTTATCCGGAAGCGGCACGATTGACGGCGGACGTCTCATCGTCACAACAAAAAGCGGAAAAGAAGTCACTTTTTCCTACGCACGGATTGATAAAGCCATTGAAACACCTTTAAAAAATGTAGACAAAACAGCGGTCACTATTAAACCGCTGACAGAAGAAAACAATGCTGACATGGAAGAAATCAGAAGTGAAATCGTGAAAATTTCACAAAAACCTGAAAACGCCATTGATACAACCTTGAGTTCTGCAAGAAGTTAAAAAAAGGAAGGCACTCACAAAAAGTAGCCTTCCTTTTTCATTGGCAAATTCATTTCCTGCAAAATTTTTATTTCTTATGAATTGTGAAAACGGTAAGTTCTCTCGGGCAACCGAAACGGAAAGGAAACCAGCCGCCGTTTCCGCGGGATACATATCCGGAATCTTTACCGTTACTGTACATCCCCCGGGTATACTTGAACGGAGTGATAAACGGTTTTCCGAAAATCCCCGTCTGAAGACCGTGGGTATGTCCTGTGAGTGTTAAAAAAGCGTGGTGTCTGAATCCGCCATCAATCGCATCGGAATGGTGGGCAAGAAAAATACACGCCGCCGTTTCGGGAATGTTTCGGAATGCCTCTTCCGTAAGCGCTTTCATTCGTTCCTCCCGTCCCTCTCTTTGTAGGCCCGGATAGTCGGCACCTGCCACAAAAAGAAGGTCTTTACCGCGGGTTATTGTCATGTGTCTGTTATTTAAAACATGAACCGTTGTCTGTTCCAGTTCTTTTTCTATGTAAGACGGATTTCTGTAAAGCTCGTGGTTTCCGCGGACGTAGATGATGCCGTAAGGAAAGAGTCTGCTCTGTGTCGTCAGAATTTCCGCCATTTCGGGCATCACACGGACATCATCAATCAAGTCCCCGGTCAGCATGATGACCTCTGCCCCTGCCGCCTTCGCTCTGTCCAAATCTTCTGCCAAATCCGTATTTCTATAATACGGCCCTATATGGGGATCCGTAATTTGTGCCAGTTTGAAACCGTCAAAGCCGTCGGGAAGATTTTCTGCATACACATCATGGTATTCCGTGATTTCCTTTTTCTCTCCGTCAACCGAGCCGTAAATACCGATGCACAAAGCCAACGGTAAAATAACCATTCCCAGAAGCCGCACCGGTTTGCGTATCTTTTGCAAACAGCTTAAAAGAGCAAGCAGAATCAAAGGCACAAAAATGATTACATGGGCAACCATGAAACCTGTCGCCGCATACGCTGCCCAATGAGCGGTATCTCCATAAGAACTGTATGCCGATGCATACCAGACAAAGTATTTTGCCGCCGCAAATCCTGTTACTGCGCCCAAAAAGGGATAGAAATACCATTTTCCCCTGCGGAAAACCGGGATTGCCAAAAGACCGTTACAAAGACCGGTAAGAGTAAAACCGAAGACGAGCATCCAGTAAAAATCCAACATTTTATCCTTTCCTTTTATCCTTATTCATCCAATGCCGCATATCCTGCTATATAGGCTGCCAGTCTGGCATGAGGACCTGCAAGAGGAATTTTTTTATATTCTTCATAGGAAAACCATTGGAAATCTCCGGCCGGCACGACTGCCGTTTCAAACAGATACGCCGTCATGTGCCAGATACGATGAGTAAATACATGCGTGTACTCCCATATTTTTTCTTCTGCTTTTCCTGACAGATATTTCTCCAATTCCTTACGCCCCGTTTGTACATCCGGTGCAAGAACCATGGGAAGCTCCCACATAGATGCGAGCATCCCTTTCTTCGGGCGGAGATGAAATAATACACGGCCGTCTTTGATAATAACAGCACAGCAGGCAGCTGATTCCTTTTGCTTTTTCTTTGGTGTCCGCACAGGCAATATGTCCGTTTTCCCCTCTTTCAAGGCCGTACAATATGGTACAAGCGGACACAGGGAACAACGCGGTTTTTTGGGAATGCAGATTTCCGAACCCAAATCCATCAGCGCTTCATTGAAATCACCTGCCCTCTCAGGCAGTGTTTCTTCTACAAGCTTTGTAATTTCTTTTCTTCCCGCAGTCTTTAAAATATCTTCTTCTACCCCGTATAAGCGGGCATAAACACGAAGTACATTCCCGTCGACAGCTGCTTCTTTCTGACCGTATGCCATCGATAAAACAGCGCCTGCCGTATAATCTCCGATTCCCGGAAGAGAACGGATTTTATCTTTTTCCTTCGGCAACGCCGCTCCGTATTTTTCTGTCATTTCTCTTGCCGCTCTGTGGATATTTCTCGCCCTGCTGTAATAACCGAGTCCCTGCCAGGCATGGAGCACATCTGCTTCATCGGCATCGGCAACGGCTTTGATTGTCGGAAATCTTTTCTTCCAACTTTCAAAATAAGGCTTCACCGCCTCTGTCCTCGTCTGCTGCAGCATAATTTCAGAAATCCAGACATGGTAAGGATTTCTCGGTTTCTCCTCCCGCCAGGGAAGGTCTCTTTTATGACGGTCGAACCAATCCAAAAGAAGATTCGTCCAGTTTTCTTTTTCACCCATCAAAATCTGTCTCCTGTCCGGATTGTTTCAAAATGATAATCAAAAACATGCTCCCCGTCAGAGGCAAAATAAATGATTCCCCTGATTTTTTCTCCTTTTAAAATACGGGGAAGCCAGATGCGGTCGGCCTCCCACATATACTCAAAAGGCATTTCTTCAGGAGAAAACCAGGCCGGTTCCATCTCATCGGACACAGAGATTTCCCCTTTCCATTTTTTCAGAAAATAGACGACACCTCCATGGGACCACTCGGGATCGGAGGGTTGGTGGAAATATAAATCCGCCGCCGGCAAAAAATCACCGGGCTCGGCAATCAGTCCGGACTCCTCGAAAAGCTCCCGTGCCGCACATTCGCGCATGGTCTCGCCTTTTTCTCTTTTTCCGCCGAAACCGTTCCATTTTCCTTTGCCCATTCCTCTTTTTTTATGGCCCAGTAAAATTTTCCCGTCCGCACCGACAGGATATACCAAAGAAGTATCCCGCATTTTTATTCTGCCTTTCTTCAAATATCTTCTTTATTATAACAGGAAAATTTTGTACTTTTCTGACAAAATCCGGAGCATAAAAAAAGAAACCCTTCCGGGTCTCTTTTCTGTACTTAATTATTTTGCAAGCTTAGCGCCTACAGCAGCCGTTACATCACTTCCGCCGTCGATAACTGCTCCGCTTTCGAGAATAACGTCAAGATTCTTTTCCTTACGAACCTGCACGATAGCTCTGATGACATCCTGCTGAATCGGCTGGATGAGTGCTCTTTCCTTAACTGCCAGATCACGCTGGAGTTCCTGGAAAATTCTCTGCTTTTCTGCATCGCTCTTGCCTTCTGCACGTTTTTTGAAGCTTTCTTCTGCTTTCTGTGCAGCATTTCTCAGATCAAGCTGTGCTTTTTCCATTTTCGGATGTCCCTGCATTAAAGCTGCAGAGTTAACATAGCCGATTCCTGCTGCAGAAACGGATCCGATAGCACCGAACATCATAACACCTGCTACAAGAGCAGCTACTTTTTTATTCATTTTCATTGTTAAATTCCTCCTTTAAGACATCCTCATTTAGAGGATTTGGGTATGCACTCATCATAATATAATATTTCTCATCTGTCAATAGGAATTGACTCAAAGTCAAATACTATGCCAACGGTTTTGCTTCCAGTGCTGCCGTTTCCGCTTCCTCACGCATCGCTTCTTTTGCCTCTTTCAGCGCCGCTTCCCGGACCTCTTCTTTTTTCTCTTTTTTCTTTGTGAAACGGGCGACCAGTTCCGGTACCATATTGAAAACTTTGTCTATCGTGTTATTTGCGTTCGCATTTTTAATGGAGAACAATTCCACCCGTTCCCCTTTCATGATAAGAACAGCGGTAGGACTCATTTTTCCGCCGCCGGCTTCTCCGTTTGCCTGGCCGTCGGCACCTTTACGGCCCGAACCGAAGCCGAAGGAAATATCCACAAACGGCACGATTGTCGCATCACCGAGATAAATCGGCTGTCCCACCACGGTTTCTGTACGAATCATGTCCTTAAATTCCTCGAGAAGTTGTTTTCTCACTTCATCATTCATCTTTTATTCCTCCTTGTCTGTATCGCCAAAACCGGCGGGCCGGCTGCGAAACCGCAAGCCGCAAAATGATATATATGGCATAAAGGGGAATTATCCGTCCCCGGCCTTTCCCTTTTATTTTATAAGACGGCTCAAGATATTTCCATACTACAGATTCCGTTATATCAGGTAAAAAAGCATGTGCCATACCTTCTGTAAGACCTGTCGTCATGGGGTCTCCCGTTCCGAATTCACCGTAAATACACCAGGACCGCGGTTTGCTGTGATTAAATAAGGAAAGAACCGTTTTGAATATTTCTTCCGCCAGTCCGTTATGAATTGCAAAGTGAATTTGCTTCAAAACCGACGGTTTCTTCTTCGATTTCTTTTCCTTTACTTCTGCAGGCTTTTTTATTTCCTGATGGATTTCCCGGTTGATTTCTTTATTTTCTTCCTCCGCAGGCGTGATGCTTTCCCGCTCCGAGTCCGGAATATTTTCATTTTCCTCTGTCTGCTTCCGTTTTTCTTCCGCTTTGTCACTTCCGCCGCCGGGAATGACAATTTCTTTACCGAAAGCTCCGAACAGTGCTTTTATCTCCACTGAAATCTTCCACATTTCCAGTTTGAAATGATACCGGACGGGAATGAGAAGCAGAAGAAAGATAAGACAGAAGAGTCCTAAAACAACCTTCCAAACCATCATCCGCCTCCGTACAGACGGGCCAGTGCTGATGCCGCCTCTTTTATCGATTTGACAAGAGATACTGGTGATGTTGCTTTAACAAGCGGCGCATTTTTCAAAACCCAGGCTCTGATCAGAGAAACAGGGGCCGTCACTTCTACCTTTACCCGTTCCTGCGTTGCGGAAATCAAATAAGCGGCTTTTCCGAAATCTGCCACGATATCGGTCATCAAACGGCTATCCGCATCAAGGATACAGGCCTCGGGCGTTCCCTCATAGGTACGCCTTGCCGGCGTCAGATAGTCAAGAACGCGGACTCCGTTTTCTACACCGCGGATTGTTTTTTGCGGCCGTGCAGGTATATCTGTTACAACGGGAGCGGCAATAAGTTCCACTGCAAACGATGTTACCTCTTCCGTCCCCTCTGTATTTCCCAAAAAGAAATATCTGTCATCCGTCGCAACAAGCACATAAGGATTCACTGTATATAATTTATCGGTACCGTCTGCATTTTTACTATGATGCTTTTTCCCGTCCGCCTCATAGTGGTCATAGAAAAACCGTATCTGCACTTTTTTCGTGATTGCATCCGATAAAGCGGAAAGGTTTTCTTCAGGGCGGACAAGTTTCTGTGCCGCCGGTATATTCCGCACTGCCTCTTTTCCGTCATTAAAGCTTCTGATATGAAGACGTTTCAATTTTTCTGAAATCTGCTTCACCTGTGTGGAAGGCAACCGGGAAAAATAAAGCAAATCAATGAGTGTGCGGATATCATTTTTGGTAAGATCATGATCCCAGTACCAGTCCAGTGACAAAGGCGATGATTTCCCTTCAATCACGCGATCCACCTCACGGCATACGACGGGAAGTCCGCCATCCCGAAGTGCCAGTAAATTCCGGCGAATCGTTTTTCTGTCTACCACAAGTCCGTATTCTTCCTCAAGAAGCCTCAAAATTTCCTGCTGTGACAAAGGATTATCCGCCTCTGAATCACGGAGTAAAATACGGGCAATACAGACGATAACCATCTTTTTACCGGGATCTGTCATATCTGCCAAAAAAATCACCTGCCTTTTATCTGCAGCCACAACGTATCGGAAAGAAAAGAAACCCCTTTGGCAATCTCTCCCGATAACTTACGCAAACCGGACTCATTCATCACCTTGTGTATAAAAAGAGCAATCGCCGTTCCGCCAAGAAGGTCTGACGGATAATGAAGTCCTGCAAAAAGACGGGAAAAGGCAATAATTCCCGCCAGTACCGCCATACACCAACTGCCGGGCATACCGTCCCTTATGAGCTGAAAGACAACGGCTGCCCCGTTCATGGTGTGATTGCTGGGAAAAGAAGAATTGGCCTTGTGGCCCGTAAAATTCCAAATCCGCCAGTCTTCGGTAAACGGCCGTTGCCGTTTCCACAACTTTCCGATAGCAAGAGAAATACAGGAACAAAAGCAGACTGCCAAAAAAGCGGATACACATGTTCTTCTCCGCTCCGCTTTTCTTTCTCCCGGCATAAACCAGAGAATCAGTCCGTATATAAGAAATGCCCAGTAACCGTACCGGGTGATTAAATCCATCATCAAATCGACAGGACGTACTTCTCCTGCCATACGATTGATTTCTCTTACAATATCCAGCTCGGATTTCATAGAAACACTCCTTATCGCGCTATTACTTAAATTTTAGCACAACTGCAGAACGAATTAAAATTTTTTATTTCTGCCCTAAAATTCCGCCGCAACCTGTCTTTCTCTTTTCACCTTTTTCTTACAAAAGAAAAAGCAGTGCCGGGCACCGCTTTATTCAGTCTTATCTTCTGTTTTATCCTCTACTTTTTCCTGAGAAACCTCTTTTGCCGGAAATGATTTTCTTTCTTCCGCCCGTTTCATTTCCTGCTCTTCAAACTTTTCCAGTCTGTCTGCATAACCGGACCGCCGGAGAGCCGTAGAAACCACCGCCACCGTAAGGCAGACAAGAATAAAGAGATTCACGAGAGTGAACCCGTCCACATATCCTATTTTATAAATTACATATCCGCCAACGATAACAAGAAATATATCATTGAATTTAAACATCCTATCCACCTGTCCTCTATATTTAGAGGATAACGAAAAAAAGTCTTCCCGTCAAGGCAAAGACTCTGTTCTGAAAGTGATATAACGCTATATTTCACAGTAACTCAATGCCGATACTACTATACTTATGACTTTCCTTGAAATCAGAAACCCTGATATAAAGAAAAACAAAGGCATATGAAAACTGTAAATTACATCATGCAACACTTTCATGGCAGGCACCGGTATACCTGCCGGTGAAGCTGCATCTGGGATACAGTGTCCGATAACAACAAGAATAATACCGATACCTTTAGCAATATCCAAATACGGCAATCTATCTGTCAACGCGTAGCATCAGCCATGCAAGTTTCAATCCCTTCAAGGAAATTTATTGGTTATGTCCCCAATTTAGCGTAGCGGGATCTTCTTCTTCCATAGATATATCCCCATCACCAAAGTGATAAACGTTTCTGTAATCAGTACGCATCCGACTACTCCGAGCGCCCCTTTCCAAAGGATGGCGGGAACAATTAGTGCCAAATTCACTGCCGATGCAGCAATAAGAGTACGGCTATAGACTTTCTGTAGACCTATAGAACTATATCGCATGCCTCCCTATATTAAAAACGCTTTATTTCCAACTTTACACTACAAACCACAATAGGGATAGAATCACCGTTTACCGGAAAAGAATACCGGAGATCCTTTTCTATATTCTTTTTTACATCTGCTTCATAAAAACTCTTTTTATCTTGATTTTTTCTCCGGCGGATAGGGCAAACAGATAGACAAAAACACTGTAAATAAAAATATATGATGCTATACCGCCCAAGAAATGAAATACAGAGCTATTTCCAAAAAAGTACACATTAGAAATATAACCTGTAATAAAAGCAAAACAGATTACAATAGAGACTTTCCCTATCTCACGCCAGAATCTTACTATTTCAAGACCGATTACCTGCTTATAATAATAATTCATAACCAGTCCATTTCCGATAAACATTGAAAGTCCTGTGGCAAAAGCACATCCAATTCCTCCAAAATTCACCGCCAAAGGAATAGCCATGATTAAATTTAAAACACCCACACAAAAGTACACCTTTGCCCGGAAATCATATTTGTTTTGTGCTTGCAAAATACATAATCCTAAATTTTGAATCAAATCAATGGTAAAAGGGATAATGATGAACAAAGTAATCCAATAGGCATCCTCAAATCCGTTTCCTGCCCACAGCCGGATAAACTGTTGTCCGAAAATAATAAAACCGGTCGCCACCAGTGCCAATAAAAAATATTGCCATCGCCCGATTTGAATAAATAATTCTGATAACTTTTCTACCGGCTCTTTCTTTGTTACCATTTCAGTTACGTGAGGAAGATACACACCGGAAATAGCATTGGATAAGGCCATATAATTCATATAAATCAAAGACGAAATAGAGTAAACTGCTACTGCAAAAGTACCACTTACGATTCCCAGTATCACCTGGTTCGTTTTAAAAAACACCTGATCAATCAAAGAAATGGCAAAAACACTGAGTGCCAATTTTTTAAATTCATAAATCAGATTTTTATCCCAATAATGAAAATGTATTTTGATTTTCAGTCTGTGGAAACAATAATATCCTCTTATCAGGATAAGCCCTAAATTAAGCAAAGTCTGAACCATAGCAACAGAAAAAGCTGCCGGATATTTCTGTAAGACTGCAACCACAATAACAGGCTGGATGACCAGTTCAACAGTCTCCATTCCTTTTAGAAATATAAATTTTTCATGTGCATTGATAACTGCACGGAAAATCATTCCAAAAAGAGTAACCGTTATATTAAACAAAAGCAAAAGAAATAAATCCCGGGCCTCTGTTATCTCCGTGGCAGTCATACTTGCAGAAAAAATAGCGTCTAAGCAGAAATAGCAGATACTGCCAATACATAAAATGACTAAAGAAATAACAGCATAGCCGCAAGAAGAAATCGCCAGGATATTTTCCATTCCTACTCGGTCATTTAATGCTTTATACTTTGCATAAAACCGGACAATCGCCGTCGTCAATCCAAAGTCCATAATACTGAAATAGGCAATAAACGAACCAATCAACTGATACAATCCGTATCCGCCTCTTCCGATATAAAACAAAAGCAGGGGCACATATAAAAAGCCTATCAACGTATGGAAAAAAATATTTATATAACTGATAAAAATGCCGGCTTTACGTTCATTCATTTTTTGCCTTCACCGACCAGCACATGGCATACCCCAATCCCAAAAGTAACCAAACTACAAAATAAACATTCAAAGAACCAGTAGCACCTGCTACCAGTGAGGAAATAATAGCTATGAACAACATAATCACCTTTTCATTGTACATTTGGGCTCTAAGTAATTTTACTACTCTATGTGCCAATAAAAAATATATATAAATACGACTAATCCATTTGCGGAGAAAAAGTCATATATTTTTATGCAATTCTTCAAACTTCAAGTTACGACTGCACTGTATATCACAATTGAATAAAGAATGCATAAAAAGGCATGAATTATACAATACCCTCATCGGAAACGCTTCATATACCTCTGCTATACAAGGACATTCGTAGTCGATAATTTCCGCTTCTGCCCCCCAATCTTTTCACTGTTTTCTAAAGAACATACATTGGGAGTGCTGCACCATAGTTCACAGCATGCTGAAATGTTAATATACCGATTTTTTTCAATTCATACCGCCTTTTTATAAACAATTTTACTTGTCAGATATTGTTATCGCCTTTGCTAAATAGCAGAAGGAAAGAAATTGCCATCGCTGTCCAGTAACAGAAAGTAATATTTATCCCATCGCCCAAACCGGTTGCCATAATTCCTACAAATGACAAGGCACTGAAAATAAATGGACTGATTCTCTCCACCTCCATTTCCCTCCTAATGAGTATTTTCCCATATTGCAAAAAAAGCATAAGTGCCGGAAAAAGGTAAAGTCCAAGTCCCAGAAATCCGGTCTCTGCAAATCGGAGAGTAAAGTCACCTAAATTAGGAAATCCGGCGCCCAGTAATCCCCATTTATCAATGTTTTTATTCCATTTTTGGATTTCACCACCGGGATCCTTATCAAGCTTTTCCCGCAGATACCCCTGCCGCAATGAAGTACCTACACCCAATATCGGATGCTCCAGCCCGATTTGAATATGTGTTTTCTGGACTGTGAAGCGGGAATGGTTACTCCCGGCATGAATCCCTTTTTCGCCAGATCCGGAAAGAGATTTCAAATTGTGTTCCACATATTCCGTAGCACTGGTTTGGGGAATTTTCTTATTTGATTCCTTTTCTTTCTTTTGCGCACTTTGATTTAATTCTTTCCCTTTCTTTTGCACACTTTGATTTAATTCCTTTTCTTTCTTCTGCATGTTCTGCCACTTAGTAGCGAGTGGAGTCCATTCGCCAATTTGGCTGGGAACCTGACCATATTTTAAAAACTCCATAGATCCTGCAAAAGCTGAGCTATACCCTATACCAAGGATTACTAATAAAATAAATAATTTCTTTTGTACCCGATATAAGCAAATCAGTGCAAAAATTACGAACACACAAAGGTTGACTGCTAAAGCCGTCCTGGACTGTGTCAAAAAAATTTCAAATGCTAAAACAATAAATAGTCCGCATAGAAACAGCTTCTTCCGCACATTAGTCTGCCGAAAAATATTCCACCAAAGAAGAGGAAACGCGAAAGCCATATAAATACCAAAATAGGACGGCTCCAGAAAAATAGATCTGTTTTGCGCACCCCAAAAAAGATGTGTATGAAATTGATAATAATCAGCTTTAGCTGAAACATTTCCATGAATGAAAGGAAGAACCATTGTGATAAAATTCTGTGCCCACATCTGTCCGTTCTGATAGCATACATCCACCAGCCCATATGCTGCTATGATAACAAGGTCTACCGTGGTGACCTTAAGAAGAATATCAAGAGCCCGCTGAATACGGTTATGATACCAACAGAAAATCATGTAGGTTGCACCAAAAGTATAGAATGCTTCAACGAAGACACTCTTAATAGGACGGGCAAACATCCAAAATTCAAGCAAAGTCTTTTCAGCAACAGGAATGCCAATGCTATGTAGTGTTTCCAATGTTTTCGGCAGCTTTTCAATTTGTTCTGCCGGACCGTTGAGAATCAGATTGTAATATGGATAGTTAAAAAGCCCCCAGCCAAGAGAAATAAGAAGTACGGTTAAGTAAGCAATAATAAATTTCCTGAAAATACTCCACTTGTAAACTACATTTTTATATTTCCACTGACAGTAAGCAGTATAAACACCCCCGATTAAAAGCGGATATATTACCAAATCCTGTCCGAACGGTCCCCCCAAAATAGTCTGCCACAGTACCTGAGGAATATACTTAAATGGTAAGGAAAAAATAATAAATGCAAAAATAATATCAACATATTTTCTATTCATAATTACCTATTCTCTAACAATACATTAAATTATACCAACAGATTAATAATAAAATCACAGACTTTCTTTATAGTACTATATTCATCCAAATTTTTATACATGATTGTTTTTGTGTATTTGCATAGACCATAAATGGCGCAATAGCAAAAATAATTTTATTTTGTATTTTATATTAAAATGCCTGCTCTTATAGATATTTATTTCTCTTTCACGTAATTCCCGTATGTATTCACTATAATATTTGTATAAATAAAAATCCGGTTTTGCCATATGTTTCTGATACTCGATACAGAACTGCAGCTTACAATGCAAAATTCCATAATCCGGTATCTTTATGCCACGATTACGATAAAAGTTTGCCCTTTCCCGACTTAAATCAACCCCCAGTTTTAAATTATCTAAAAGTTTGAGCGAATCATGAACTAAACTGTCATCCCGTTGCCTATATACATATAAGCAATCGTGAAGATATACGCATTCATTTATAGGCCAAGTAATTTGATGCAGTGCCTGATAATCTTCACAATAAGAAAATTTTTCATTAAATACTCTATCATGATTCAAAAGTGTTCGGAGAAAAATCTTTGAGCACAAGTGACTTTTGATACGATTTCCACAGGCGAGTTCCCATATCCACTCATTTCGTGGAATAATGCGAGAGTTTTGGTCAAAATGAACTTCTTTTAATTTTTCGCCTGTCAACATATATATATCAAAATAGACCATATCCGGTTTTTTCTTTAATACCGGCTGAAGCACAGACCACCAGTCATCCGTTACATAATCATCCGGATCTACCCAGGCGATATAAGTCCCTTTAGCTTCACGCACTCCTTTATTTCGTGCTGCTGCTACCCCGAGATTCTTCTGATGAATCACGCGATAATGATAATCCTTCATAGCCATAGTATCACACATGCTTGGGCTTTCATCGGTAGAGCCGTCATCAATAAGAAGAATTTCCACATTATCTTTGAAATGTTGATTATTCAAAGACTCAAAGCATTTGGGTAAGTAGGACTGCATATTATATACAGGTATAATAATCGAAACTAATGGTTTCACAATGATTCCCCTTGCTGCTTTTATAATTCTATTTTTTCATCCATCTCCAAGTTTCTATCAGCCCTGTAAAAAGGCCACGATATTTCACCACAGCATAGAATCTCGCAAGATGTCTCGACAATTTATTTGGTAAAATTTTGTTAATTTTCAATCGAAAACTCTCACAACACCTGTCTTCATCTGATAACCATGAACCCTTAAAATGGTGAATCGTATAGGTATTTTCAGTTTTATAAATTTTCATGTCATCTATTTTTTTTGCACAAAGATAATCAAAAGGCAGAATCACTATGTTGTTTCCAAAAGTTATTCTTTGTCCATTTAAGTTCAAACCATACTCGGCTACAGTCAGCGTTGTAATGACATCTACATTAGTCGTTTTATCGAAACTGCCGTCACTTTGGATAAAAGGTCTCCCATCATAGTTTTTTAGCAACATGCCAATCCATTCGTTATGCGGACAGGCACCAATGGTACCTGTCGGGATATGTGACGGAGACTCGTATCCCGAAACTGCATTATAGATGCGGAGAGAATCCAGATTTTTAACAACTTCTACATCTGTATCCATGTAAAAACCGCCAATCTCATAAAGAATTTTCAGTCGGACATAATCTGTAACAAAAGCCCACATTTTTGCTTCATATGCCTCTTTACAGTAGCTGTTTTCATTGACGTCAAAATTTGATTCATTCCATTCCCTAATCTCATAATCCGGGCAATATTTTTTCCAAGAGCCAATATACGCTTTAACATCATTAGGTTTAGGCTTGCCGCCGAACCAACAGTAATGAATTATCTTTGGTATCATACTTTATATCCTTTCATTAATTATCTCTTTGAAAACCTCCATACTTTCTCATAAAGCTTCCTGTTCAAAGTAAAAAGAAGCATAGCCAATCGATCCCGAATCGGTGCATCAGAATCTAGTAATATATCTTTTCGGTAAGAGTTAATAAAATTTATAACATCCTCTTTTTGTTGCTCATAGTCAGGACTTTTAAGCATACGGTTATAAAGAACAAAGCGAGTATACACACGATAACGAATAGTTGCTTTTTCAAGGTCTGGGTATACAGAAAGAACATCATGACACATACCATCTGCCATTTCCAACATATCAAAATCTTTTTCACTAAATGCCCCGGTTGTGATAGAATCAGAACGCAAACAGTAATTATACTTTTGCCGATAACCACAGGCAATACGCTGACATGCCATAAATGTCTTATATGTAGTCCCTACATCTTCACATTTTTTGCCGATGGGGTAGGGAGTTTTTTTCATAAGCTCTGCCTTATAGAGTTTAGAACATGCAGATATTTCAATGTTTTTATGGTACAGCATATTCCTTATACAATCGTGTGGATTAAGAACCTCTTCCTGTCCATTTCCCATTACCAAACTCTTTACCATCTTCCTATTTTTAAAAATATACTTGCATCCGGCAAGAGACATATCTGCCTGATATTTATCTTTGATATATATGAGATACTCTACCATGTCTAAATCACAGTAATCATCTGAATCGACATAGCAGATATACTTACCTGTAGCTTTTTCTGTGCCTGTATTTCTTGCTGCAGATAACCCTCCATTTTCTTGATGAACTACATGAATTGACGGGTACTTTTGGGCAAAATAATCACACATGGCCGGTGAGTTATCAGTCGAACCATCATTAACTAAAATGATTTCCAAAGGCGTATAAGTCTGATTGACCAAAGAATTTATACACCTTTCCAAATACTTCTCAACATTATATACAGGAACTACTACAGTTACTAATTCACCGATCATATCATACCTCCCAATAATTATCTGATTCTCCGACTATGTCTTCTGAGCTAAAAAAGTTATGGTTTCTTTATGTTTACCAAATGATACCGAAATTGTGTTTCCCTCAAAATGCAAAAACATGGACAAAAAGGCATCTATGCTTTTCTCATCAATTTTTTATTTTACTATTGCTGACAATGAACTTCAGATCTCAAAAAATTCTTATAAATAAATTCCCTTAAGCTATTTGGCATAACCCGTACTATAGAGCGTACTGTGCAATTAAACAAAAATTGTCTTATATTAATAAAACCGCTATTCAGCATAAATTTTTGAAATCGTATATCTTGTTTTAAATAATTTACACCACCACGCCGTTGAAATAATTTTTTATCAGCACGACAATAAGTAAGAACCTCTTGTATATTAAACATTTCATATTTATTTAAGAGCATACGTATACAAAGATCATAATCCTCAAACCATAAGAAATGTCTATAATTCCCACTGGACAGCACAGCAGATTTTCTAAACATCACCGCCGGATGTCTCATTGGGTTTCTTTTCTTTGCAAATGTAATGATATCCCGGTTACTCTTCGGGTATTTCACTAATTGATCAGGATGATGCCAATCGATGCTGAATTCTTCAACATTGGAGCCTACTACAGTAATATTGCTGTGATTCTTCAGATAGGTTAATTGTTTTTCAAATCTTTCTTCACTACAAATATCATCAGTATCCATACGTGCTACAAGTTCATTTTTACATGCAAGTAATCCATCCCTCAGAGCAAGACCGAGCCCTAGATTTTCTTTATGAATAACAAAATGAAAAAGGCCGGTATTTCTTTGATAATCATTTAATACATCTTCAAGTGTTTGTGGAAGCGGACCATCTTTGACCATAATAATCTCATCAGGTTTAGCCGTATTATTCAATACGCTATCTAAAGATTCTCTGAGAAAATTTGCCTTTTCATTTTTATATATTGACATCAGCACAGAAAATTTTTCCATTTGCAAATTCCTTAATATTTTCCATTCAAATTAAATAATGCACGGCAACTTATTATAGTAGCTTATTAAAACAATTCTTATCATTATACTTGTTTCCCCAGATAAGACAAAGTTACACCTGATTTCCGTGGGAAACGGGCACTTTTCTCTGCGGAGACATACTTGCAGGAATAAGACTGCATCAATAAGGCATATTTCAAGACAATAAATTTACGGTATGAAAATTCAAACCAGTCATCAGCAAAAGCTTCCCTGGTTTCACGATGCAAATATATTCATTACTATATTAATGAACACCTGCCTGCCCCACAGTAATTCGGATTTTCGCAGAGATATTATCAGTGGCGTCTTATTTTCTGCTCCTACATGTAACGGGACATATACTTTGTCTTCCGGCATCCAATATTTCTTATGGGCCGCAACCAATATTTTTATATTCATCCTTTAATAGGCTCCTTTACGTTTCAGGACTACGCTAATCGTTCTCCACAGCAACACGATATCCAGCCAGACACTCCAATTATGGACATACCAGCTGTCCATACGGACACGTTCCGGATAGTCTATATCACTGCGCCCGCTGACCTGCCACATTCCTGTAATTCCGGGAAGTACGTTATAGTATTCTGTTATAAATTTTTCATAGCGGACAATTTCTTTTTGTATAATAGGACGAGGTCCTACCAGACTCATTTCTCCTTTTAGGACATTTATGAGCTGCGGCAGTTCATCGAGACTTGTTTTGCGTAAAAAGGCACCGCTCCGGGTAATACGAGGATCATTCTTCAGCTTGAAATCTTTATCCCATTCTTTTCTGGCTTCTTCATTTGTTGCCAACAGTCTCTCTAAAACTTCTTGTGAATTAACACACATGCTCCTGAATTTATAGCAGTCAAATTCTTTTCCGTCTTTCCCTACCCTGCGGTGTTTATAAATGACCGGACCGGGTGAATCATAATAAACCCAGGCGGCAATGGCGAGAAGAACAGGTAAAATACAAATTCCGCCAAGAATCGTTGCCACCAGGTCAAATATTCTCTTGATTGTCTGGTTCGATTTTCTTGCCAAATTATTTTTTATATGAAGAACCATAATTTTTTCATCGAAAAAGGTTTCTGCTTCCACATTAGACATGGGGACATCCACCAGATTTGGAATTACTCCTACGTCTTTTACCAAGAGCTGGGCCCGGTAAATCAAGTCAGAAAGAACGTCCTGTGTCAATCCCGGAGCTGCAATAACAACCTGCTCAATCCTCATTTCCCGTATAACTTTTTCCAAATCTTTAAACCCGCCCAATACGGGGTATGAGTCTGTATATGTGGTTTTAGGGGTATTATCTTCCAAAAAGCCCACAACTTCATATCCCATACCTGAATCACTCCTGATTTCACGGACAATCGCATCACCGGAAAGCCCGGCTCCGATGATTAATACGGGAATTTGGAGCATAGAGAAGTGTTTCAACAGATTATTCGTTATAAAACGGCTTAAGCAAAGCAGCACAAAGCCGAATAAAGCAAAAAAGGCAACGAACAACCGGGACACATCACCGGCCACTTGCCCGATAAACATTAATATAATTGAAAAAATCGTCCCGCTCAAAGACGCATAAAACAGTTTTTTTATAATTTTATAAGTAAGCATCCGCTTCGTGTAAAGTCCCTCATAAAGAATGAACGACATAAATACAAAAGGCAACCAAAAAAACACATATACAGGCATCACCTCATATGTGTTATAGGTCATTATCATATTTCGCAGCCGCAAGGATAAGTAAGCAGACAGTATCAGTGCTATATAATCGCCACAAGCAAAAAGGATACCTGCCAAAAATTTTTCATCTAAAAATTTCTTTTTGCCACAGGCTGCAAGTCCTCTTTGCTCAAAATTACATAAATTCATTTATATCTCCAATTTAATATGACCATAACATTTTTTATTATATTCATTTCTATATGTATTTGCAAACCTACTTTCTCAAGCCTTTAATTCTTTATGGCTCAATTTTAATGCACTTGCAATCACGGTATCCATATCATAGTACTTATATTCTCCCAGACGTCCTCCGAAAATTGTCTTTCTTTCCTTGTCTGCCAGTGCTTTATATTTCCTGTATACAGCTCCGTTTTTTTCATCGTTCACCGGGTAGTACGGTTCATCTCCCGGCTTCCACTCTGTACTGTATTCTTTACTGATAACAGTTTTGGGTAAATCTTTCCCCTCGCTGTCTTTTCCGAATTCAAACCACTTGTGCTCAATAATTCTTGTCCACGGCGTTTCTCTGTCCGTATAATTAACAGCCGCATTCCCCTGGAAATTAGGCTGATCGAGTATTTCTGTTTCAAATCTGACACTGCGATAGGCAAGCGGTCCGAAATCATAGTTGAAATAGGAGTCAATCGGTCCCGTATATATCACTTTATCTGCCAAAGCATCCAGTTCTGCTTTGTTTTTCAGATAATCGGTATTTAGAGAAATTTCTATCCCATCCAGCATACGATCAACCATCTTCGTATAACCGCCAACCGGGATTCCCTGATAAAGTGCATTGAAATAATTATTATCAAAAGTCATGCGTACCGGAAGTCGTTTGATAATAAATGCCGGCAATTCTGTGCAAGGGCGTCCCCATTGTTTTTCTGTGTAGCCCTTGATTAATTTTTCATAGATATCTATGCCGACAAGGCTGATTGCCTGCTCTTCCAGATTTTTTGGGTTCGTAATTCCTGCCTTTTTGCGCTGTTCCGTAATTTTCTTTTCCGCCTCGGCAGGTGTCACTACGCCCCACATTTTATTGAAGGTATACATATTAAACGGTAATGAATAAAGCTCACCATGATAATTGGCCACAGGAGAATTAGTGAAACGGTTGAATTCAGCAAATCGATTGATATACTCCCAAACTTCCTTATTATTGGTATGAAAAATATGAGCACCATACTTATGCACTTGAATTCCTTCTATATTCTCAGTAAAAACATTTCCTCCGATATGTCCCCGTTTATCTACGACAAAAACTTTCTTTCCCGCGTTTCCCGCCTGACGGGCAAATACCGCACCGAAAAGACCGCTTCCTACCACCAAATAATCGTATTTCAACGCCTTATCTCCTTATAACATTTTGTGTATTTCACTACTAAAGTCCGCTTTCTGCGATACTGCCTTTTTCCTGAGCTGCCCCCAGCATGCCGGCCATTTCGTACAAGTCCTTTTTAAAACCTTTTGCCTCTTTCGCCGCTTCTTCGTACGGTAAAATTCTGACCTCTCCGTTTTTCATACCTGCAAGAGCGCCTTTTTCTCCGTTCATCAATGCTTGGACGGCAGCTGCTCCCAAAACCGAACCGAGGATACTGTCCCTGGCACTCGGGAGTCCCCCTCTTTGTATGAATCCCAAAATGGTTGTGCAGATATCAATATCCGTTCTTTCTCTCAACCATTCGCCGAGCGCACGGCCATCATCAGCTCCTTCGGCACAAATGATAATGCTGTTCGTTCTGCCTTCTTTCATTTGCTCCAAAAGGCTTCTTGCCAGTTTTTCACGGCTGAACGGAACTTCCGGAACCAAAATATATTCCGCTCCGCATGCCACACCTGCATCGAGTGCAATATTTCCCGCAAAACGGCCCATCACTTCGATAATCGCCGCTCTGTCGTGGGACGACGCGGTGTCGCGGATACGGCTTACCGCATTCACAACGGCATTGACCGCCGTGTCATGACCGATTGTTTCATCTGTGCCGTGCATGTCATTATCTATGGTCGCCGGAATGGTGACTGTGGGAATACCGAGGGCGGATAATATTTCTGCTCCCTGCACCGAACCGTCACCGCCGATGACAACCAAGCCGTCTATTTCATATTTCTTTAAAATCTCCGCCCCTTTTTTCTGATTACTTTCTTCAAAAAAAGCGGGACAACGGGCCGTTTTCAAAGCTGTGCCTCCGTGGAGAATAATACCTCCGGCATCACGATTCGTCAGGCGGCGGATATCTTCTTCCAAAAGCCCGGTGTAGCCGCGGCTGATTCCGTAGATATCACATTTCATCGCTTTTGCGGTGCGAATTACACTGCGGATGGCGGCATTCATACCCGATGCATCTCCGCCGGAAGTCATTACGGCCAATCTTTTCATAATCGTCTCCTTTATATAAAAATGAGAGCCGGTACAGAGTGTTTAGAAAAAGTGATTCTTTTCACGTTTTTCAATTCCGGTCTGTTCTCTTTTAATAAATTCAATTTTATGTTTATCAATATAACGGGCCACCCGTAACGCCGTCTGCTCGGGATGCGTATTTGTCGTATTGATGACAAGATCCACCCGGTCTTTCCACTTCGTCCACTTCCTGAGCATCTGTCTGACGTAGCCGTCCACGTCGGAATAGTCCATAGTCGGTCTTTTTCCGATACGGCGGCGGACCCGTTCCGCCAATCTGTACGGCTTGGCAAAAAGAAGTATGACTACGCCGTACTCGGAAAGCAATTTAAATTTTTTATCCGTCATCGGATTGTTTCCGCCCATGGCGATGACAGCTTCGTGGTAATAGCGGACACGACTGATGAGGGATATTTCTTTTTCCGCAAATGCTTCCGCCCCGGCACTTTTGTAATATTCGGCAATTTTCATGCCCGTTTCTCTTTCCATCATGCGGTCCGTATCGGCAAGTTGCCAATCAAAACCGTCAGAGAGGATTTTGGCGGCTCTGCTCTTTCCTGTCCCCATCGGACCGATCAGGACTATATTTCTCTTCTTCATAACTACCTCGGCTCGGCATGTGGCGGACGGCCGCTTCAAAAAACAGTTTGCCTTGTTCCTTTTTAATATGACACCGTTCCGTCACCATTCCCTTTTCTTTGCCCTCTATTATATCAAAGGCCGTGAGTATTTGTGAAAAAGTTCCTGTTCCTTTTACATAAAATAAAGTGCCTCCCTCTTCTCCTTTGCCCTGCCGCTCTTCTTTTACCTCCTCTGTTTTGCAGCCGGCAGTCGTGAAAATGCCTTCTATATCAGGATTCTCATGTCCCTCTGTCAAAGATTTCAAAAAAGAAATATGATTTTTCTCTTTCGGTTTTTGTTTCCACGCGTCTATACTTTTTATCAAAGTTTCTTCTTTTTGCACATCGTTTTTTACATTTGAAATTTCCGTCTCCAGGTAGAAATCAGCGGCAAGAAACAGGGCCGCCAAAAGGAAAAAACTTCTCGTATAGGTATTATCATTTAAAATTTCCGTGAGTTTCATTTTTCCGCTCTTTCCCCCTCGATTTCAAAGGTGACGGCCTGCACCGATGCGGCTATTTTCTTTTTTCGTATCGTCATCGCCCCCTGCCATATCCGTTCAAGCCGTCCCTTGAAAACACCGGCCGCCTTCATCGTCGCTGCACTTCCCTTGACGGAAAGATACGTCCCTTCCGCCGTGATTTCATGAAGAATGATTCCCTTCGGCACACTGTCCGCCAGCACAAGCAGTTTTCCTGCAAGAGGCGGATTTTTTTCTGCCCTCTCTTTGATTTCCGCAAGGAGCTGTTTTCTTTTTCCCTGTTCTCTCTTTCTTCCGCCATCTCTTTTCGGACAGATACGGATTCGGCAAGATAATCCGTTTTTTCCTTATAATCCGCCAGGGTAATAAGAAACTGCATGGAAAGAATGACACCGGTAGTGAAAAACAGTACCGCCAAAATTTGCCCCGCTCTGAGCCACTTATTTTCTTCGGTAACAAGCGGTTTTTTCTTTACCGGAGAAAGCAGATTCATCGGTGAGTCCGGTACGGAAATCATCACCTGACGAATGAAATTTTCTTCCTCTTCCTCCGGCCGGTTATATTCTTTTTGAGGGTGGTGTACTGCGGTTCTCCAAAATTCTTTATCCTCTTCCGGGCAATCGGCAAAGGGAAGGAATAAAAATTCCGCATTTTCAAGATTATATGTCTCGGACAAGCGGGAAACGAACTTGTCCGCCACATTTTCCGCCTCTTTTTTGGGAATGACCCGCGTTCTTTCTTCCTTTCCCGCCCTGAAAATACAGAGCACCTGATTCTTTTTGGCAAAGAAACAGAACCGCGGATATTCTCCCTCTGCCCGTATTTCCGTGACAGGCACCATGCGGGAGATTCTTTTTCTTGCAAGAGCCGCCGTATGTTTCCAATACTGCAATTGTTCCTTTTCCGCCGCCGCAAGAGAAAGTCTCCAACCGGTGGCATCTTTTTCCAACACCCGCCATGCAATCTGCAGATCACTTCTGACGCCGAAAATTCTGTCCTGCTCCCAATACATCGTTTCTGACAGCTCATCTTCCGTCATTTGCGGAAATTGCTTTACTTCCGTCCGCAAATCAGAAAAATTATAGATGAGAATAAAAGATTTTATACTGCTGTCCATACTGCGGAGTGCTTTGATAACAGCGTCCCTGCCTCCATCGACCAAAGGGATTTTCTCGTAATGTAAAAGCGTATTTCTTTGCCGCTGCACCACATGCAGAAAATGATTATGGATAAACACCACGCTCTGTTTACCGTACGCCCCGCCGATCCCCCGTATCCGCTCTTCCCATTTTGCCTTGAGATTTTCTATATCCATTTGCCGCTCCCCACATTTTCTACGGATATTTTCCGTTTTTCTCCTGCCGTGACGGTAAAATCTATTTGTACATACCTCACCATATGGGATCTCTTATCCGTACCTCTTGATAAAATACGCCCTGTCAAACCATTCCCATTTTTGACAAGATTTGCTATTTTTACCAGGCAATCCGCCTCATCGTAAGAAAAAGTCACCGTCCGCTCCGTTATATTTCCTTTTTCCAGCGATGCGAGTCCCCAATTGGCACCGCTCTCGGCAGCATACACCGCACGTAGTCCGTTTCCGTAAACGATACTTCCGCTTGCACTGTGTGATAAATAAAAAAGAAATCCGCCTGCCAGTGTGAGCATCGACGAAAGAGCCACAAGGAGCAGCAACGACAAAAAACCTTTACGCTTTTCCATTTTTATACAACGCCCCCGGTTTGGAACGGTAAAAATCACGATACGGTAAAACCGCCGTTTCCACGGTCCGCTTTTCGCCCGAACGGGTATGAACCATTTCAAAAGACAATCTGACCAATCCTTTTTCAAAGCGGCGGAACACGGCGTCTCCCCCGGGCGGCAGAAACGCTATTTCTTCTTTATAAGAAATACTTTCTCCCGTGACAGGCTGGGTCACTCCGTTGTACAGGCGGACCTTCAGCTTATCGTCACGGATAAGAAATCGGTATTCCGCTTTTTTCTTCTTCTCGTTATACGCACGGTAGGTCAATGCATTTCCTGCATAAGCCGTCTCCGTACATTCCAAATGATTCCGCAGTTTTTCCGTCATGAAATCAACGGCAAAAAGACTCTGCTCCGTCATACGCCCGCGGATTTGAAAAAGAGAAATAAGCCTTGCCGTCTGTCCCACAAACGGAAGTACCGCGGCGGCAAGGAGAGAAAGCAAAAGAATATACAAAACCGTTTCCAAAAGAATGATGCCTTTTCTTTTCATGACCGCTCTCCCCATATAAAAGATGCGGTGAACGGCTTTTTTCCGCCTGTCCCTGCCCGACAGGTCACCTTTATCACCGGTACGCCCTCAACAGTCAGCGCTTCCCTTTCAAGAACGACATCATAATTCCGGCCGTTCCGCTCTATATTTCCCGAAAGAGCGGGCTCATTTTTATGAAACGCCAAATTATATTTCTCTCTTTCCAGTGCCTCTTGGACAAGAAATATTTCGTCCGTTGCCGTCTCCCTTTCTTCTTCATAAATCACCATCTGATGAAAAATGAGAAAAACGGCAACCCCCATCACCGTGACCGCCATGATACCTATGAGGAGCCACAGCATAAGAAATCCGTGACGCTTTTTCATTTTTTCCCTACTCTGACCCTCCCCGTATATGCCGCCACCGTAATGATTCTCTTATATTTTTCATCTCTTGTTTTCATTTCGATACGGTATCCGGAATCTCTTGCCGGCCCTGATTTCCCGAACCTTATGGATGATGTCCCTGCCGCAAAAACTATATCCTCCGGCAAAACACCGCGGGGAGAAATTTCATACCGTCCCTTTCTTGTACCGTAGACGCCTCTTCCCTCAGGCGTGGACTTACAATAAAAAACAAGCCCCCGTGATTCATCGGGGTACAAAGACGATTCATTTCTCGCCGCCGACTCCACCTGCCGTAAAGCGGAAGCCACCTCTTCCGCCGCCACCTCCAGCCGTTGTTCTCTCTGCCGGTTTCCGAAAAAAGGCATGACACAAAAGACGGCTGTCGTAAAAACGGCAAGCACAATCAAAATCTCAAAAAGTAAAAAACCGGGCCGTGAAAACGGCGGGATACATTTCCTGGCAGACAAAAGTCCCTACCCCTCCCAAAGCGATACAAGGACAAAAACGAAACGGATACGTTTTCGGAACGTGATAAAAAATGAGAAGAACGGCGGCCGCTGC
>OFML01000602.1_pt1 | contig 26922 bp, 29 predicted proteins | sample 1541831 | NCBI WGS metagenome assembly OFML01 (sample SAMN04209237, study PRJEB22552) | human gut metagenome | biome: gut; material: feces | host: Homo sapiens | place: USA: Oklahoma | reverse complement strand
CAGAAACTGTAGCTACAAAATAAGAAGGATTCCATAGATGTCCACCCCATAACTTGGATCTTAGATCATCCCCAAACTCTTTCATTAAGAGTCTGGCCGATACACCCTTCATAGCTTTTATAATATTTGGAATGTAGTGCTGCGGCGTACAATTGATCAGCATATGGATATGATCCTCATTCATATTCATTTCCAGAATTTGAAAACCATTATCCTTTGAAATCTGAATTAGCAGTTCTTTTAATCTTGTTGAAACCTGTCCATTCAAGATATTACGACGATACTTTACACACCATACAATATGATACTGTATTGAATAGACATAGCCTCTTCCTTTAACAACTTCCATGTGTTTTTCCTCATCAATATTATAACATATGTATATATTTTAAGCGCTATATTTATCATTTATTTTAAATTATTTATCTAACATCTGCACATCTAATTCATCTCATGACTAAAGTCACGAGTGTTCTTAGATTGCTTTACAAAGAATATGTGGAAAACTTTAAATGGGCATTTGAAAGAGGATGTTCATGGAGTAACATGGGAGGTGTAGAAGGCTCATTGGATGATGGATTGACGAAATTCAAAGACAATTTCAATCCAACAATAAATGAATTTATTGGTGAATTTGATATACCAGTTTATCCATTCATGTATCGTTTAACACAAAAAGCATATAAAATACTGAAAAGTAAGCATATGTGATAATTATTTTATTGACAATTATTTTATTTTATGTTTATAATGTTTGAGCAATCTTATTTGAAAATTTAGAAGAAGAAAAGACTGAGAGGTGTAATCAAGATGAAAAGAACATATCAGCCAAGTAAGAGAAAACACCAAAAAGTTCATGGTTTCCGTGCTCGTATGGCAACTGTTGGTGGACGTAACGTTCTTTCTAGAAGAAGAGCGAAAGGCAGAAAGGTTTTATCCGCATAGAAATCACCTGCTAGGTGATTTTTTTGTCTGGATAGGGAAATAACATGAAAAAAGAGTTTCGTGTATTAAAAAACTATGAGTTTTCTTCCATCATCCAGAATCGACAATTTGTTAAGTCGTCGTCATTTGTATGTTATTTTCAAAAACGAAAATTGGACCATGCAAGAGTCGGAATCAGTGTTGGCAAAAAATTAGGAAATGCGGTTTGTCGAAATAAAGTTAAAAGACAACTTCGTAGTATCGTTGATGACGTATTTACCTTTGAAGAGGGATATGATGTTATTATTATAGTTCGACCTGCCTACACGAATAAATCGTTTGAAGAAAATAAAAATGAAATGAAAGAAAATCAAAATCGGATAAATAAAAGATTTTTGAAAAAGTAGAGGAATAAAAAATGAAACAATTTTTGCAGAAAAAAGCAAAATTGGTCTTTCTATGTATGTTGGTATTATTAACATGTACGGCTTGTGCAAATCCAAGAGGTAGAGATGGAAAAACATTAGCAGACCAAATTATTGCAAGTGAAGAGACAACAATTGATGCAAGCAAAATCAATTACAAAGACATTTCTGATAAGAAATTAAAGAAAGAAATTAAAAAGAATATTAAAGATGGACAATATACAATTCAACCAACAACTTTTAAAGATTCTATGTCTAAAGGATGGTTTGAAGGTTTAATTGTTTGGCCAATTGCACAAATTATTAACTTAATTTCTTCAAAAACAGATGCGGGTGTAGGTATCATTTTAACAACATTGTTAATTCAGATGCTTGTATTTGTATTTACACGTAAATCACAAATGTCTACACAAAGAATGCAGGAAATCTCACCTGAAATTCAAAAGATTCAAAATAAATATAAAGATAAAACAGATGAGCGTTCTAAAATGCAAATGGCTCAAGAAATGCAAAATCTTTATCAAAAATATGATATTCATCCATTTGGCTCAATGTTGATCACTTTCATTCAGCTACCAATCATGATGGGTATGTATTATGCTACAATGCGTTCTGTAAGTGTTGTAAGTGGAAGCTTTATGGGTATTTCTTTAGCGGGCACACCACTTGATGGATTTAAAGCTTTAGATATCGCATATATCGCAATTTATGTATTAATGGTTATTTTCTATATTGTTTCAATGAAATTACCTCAATGGTTAAAGAAATGGCAAGATAAGAAAGATAACGTTAAAGTTAAAAAATATGCACAAGAAGAAACAAATCCTATGGCTAACAGCATGAATATGTCAATGTACTTCATGACAGCTATGATTTGTATTATGTATATTTCATGGCCAATGGCGATGTCATTCTATTGGTTAGTATCAAGTGTGATTCGTGTATGTCAATCATTGATCCTACACCAAGTTATGAACAAAAAGTAGGTAATACATATGGAATTTGCAAAATTTACTGGGAAAACTTTAGATGAAGCTTTAAATGTTGCATGTAACGCAAAGGGATGTGCAAAAGAAGAACTTCATTATGAAGTTACAGAAGAAAAAAGTGGTTTTTTAGGAATTGGAAAAACAATTGAAATTGAAGCATATTGCCAAAAAGATATTGAAGATTTCATTAAATCCTATATTCAAACATATTTTGATAATGCAGAATTGGATGGAACTGTTGAAATTGAAAATGATCATGGTTTCTATCGTATTACTGTAAATACAAAGAACAATGCGATTATGATTGGTAAAGCTGGTAAGTCTTTACAAGCATTCAATCGTTTAGTAAAAGCTGCAGTTAGTGCGGCATTCAAAAAGCGTGTCGGTCTATTAATCGATGTAAATGGTTATAAGGAAGAAAGATGCGAAAAAATTTGTAAAATGGCAGTTCGCGTCGCAAAAGATGTGCGTCGTACAAAAGTAGATGCCGTATTAGATCCAATGCCAGCCGATGAAAGAAAGGCAATTCACAATGCTTTAGCAGGGATGAATGATATTTCTACTAAGAGTGAAGGCGAAGGCGAAGGGCGTCGTTTGCACATTTTATATACACCAGGAAAAGATGAAGAATAACGGGATAATCCCGTTATTTTTTTGAAGGAGGACTTCATGAAAATTATTATCGGATTAGGAAATATTGGTAGAGAATACGAAAACACACGTCATAATGCAGGATTTATGGCAATTGATAAATTAGCACAAATGTTAGAAATGGATTTTAATCAAGAAAAATTTTCGGCTTATTTTTCAAAAAAGAAAATTGATGGAGAAGATATTATTTTATTAAAACCAACTACATATATGAATAATAGTGGCATTGCCTTAAGACAATGCATGGATTTCTATAAAGTATCCTCAGAAGATATCCTTGTATTATATGATGATATGGATATGCCTGTTGGAAAACTTCGTTTGCGTCAAAAAGGCAGTGCCGGAGGACATAATGGGATCAAAAGTATAATTTCTCACATTGGTACGCAAGAGTTTGATCGTATTCGCATTGGTATTGGAAAAGATAAAATGATTCCGGTTGTAGATTGGGTATTAGGAAAATTTCCTCAAGAACAACAAGAAGATTTAAATCATGCTTTGGAACAGGCCGCAAAAGCAGCTAAATTTTCAATTAAACACTCTTTTAGTGATACAATGAACAGATATAATAAAAAGTAGAAGGTGATATTCTTGAAAGAGACAATATTAAATAAACTACAAGACAATCCTATCGTTCAACAAATGCTTCAATTTGGAAATAATATAGGAAACTTACTTCCAAATGAAGAAGCATTGTGTTTAGCTAGTGCGTTTATACAAGATAAACAAACAAGAATTGTAGTTAAAAAAAATCGCTATGAAGCGCAACAACTCTATCAAAGACTGAAACCACTTATTAACGATACATTATTATTTGTGATGGAAGAATCTTTACGAGTTCAAGCCATTGCTTCAAGTCCAGAAGATAAACAAGAACAACTCTATGTTTTAACACAGTTAGTGAAAGAAGATAAGCCACGTATTATCATATGCAATACGGCGGCCTTTTTCCGTTATTTACCAGATAAAGAATTATTTAGAAATCTTTGTTTCAAATTTGAAGTGGATCAAGAAATCACAATGACTGAATTGAAACAAAAATTAAATCGCGCAGGCTATACTAAAGTGAATTATGTAGATCGTCCATGCACATATGCAAGTCGTGGTGGTATTGTCGATGTATATTGTCTTGAATATGACCATCCAATTCGTATTGAATTTTTTGATACAGTCATTGAATCCATTCGAATCTTTCATGAAGAAACACAAAGAACCATTGAAACAATTGATTCTGTATTTATTAATCCAGCTACAGATTTATTATTTACGGATGATCAGATAGAATTTCTACAAAAGGAAATTGACTCTGAATTGGAAAAACAACACGAAAAACTTATTCAAGATGATTATGATTTTTTATTGGATTATATTGAAAAAGATAAAATAGCTTTAGAAAATTATGATATAGATCCTCATTTATACATTTATTTTAGTTATTTAAACGCAAATCAATTCATGGATTATGTGAAGGGTCATATTATTTTTTCGAGTCAGGAAGAAGTAGAAAATGGATATAAAAAATTAAATGAAGAAACAATTTCATTTATACAAGAAATGGTCGAATCCCATCAATACTTACCTAAATATAGTATGTTCCATGATGTATTCACATTTGAAAAAGAACATAACATTCAAATGTTTCATGATTTCATGGATTTTAAAAATCCAATCTTTTCAAAAATAGAAACACTTGAAAAATCAGATCAGCCATTGATTCAAATTTTAGAGAATCTAAAAGGAAATACCATCTATATTTCATTGGATGAAGAGCATACTAAAAAGGTAGAAGAGGCTTTAAAAGCATATTCGATTCATAAAAATATCATATTTATAGAAGATGATTTTTATGAAGGGTTTATGTATGAAGATATTTCTGTGTATACTCAACAAGAATTATTTCATCGTCCTAGTCAAATCAAGAGATATCAGAAAACATTTAAACAAGGACAAATTTTACAAAATATTCTTGAACTTGAACCAAACGACTATGTAGTGCATGAACAATATGGTATTGGCCAATATGTTGGAATCACAACACGAAAAATAAAAGGAAAAACCTTAGATTATTTGCACGTTATATATAATGGTGGAGATGAATTATATGTACCATTATCACAATTTCAGCTTGTAAGAAAATATGTATCTAAAGAAGGGGTGGGCATAAAACTATCTCAATTAGGTTCAAATAAGTGGAAAAAAACAAAAGAAAAAGTTTCTAAAAAAGTTGAAGAAATTGCAGCACGTTTAGTTGAATTATATGCCAAAAGAAATGAAGATATTGGTTTTGCGTTTAGTAAAGATGATGATCTACAAAAAGAATTTGAGGATGCCTTTGAATATGAGGCGACACCAGATCAAATTAGAGCTACAGAAGAAATCAAACGAGAAATGGAAAAACCAAAACCAATGGATCATTTACTTTGTGGAGATGTTGGATTTGGAAAAACGGAAGTTGCGATGAGAGCTGCCTTTAAGGCGATTTCGAACAATAAACAAGTAGCTTTATTGTGTCCGACAACTATTTTATCTATGCAGCACTATCAAACATTTGTTAAAAGATTTGAAAATGTGGGAGCAAATATTCGTGTTGTGAATCGTTTTGTAGCGACAAAAGAAATCAATCAAATTAAAAAAGAATTAGAAGCCGGTCAAGTCGATATTATTATTGGTACTCATAAATTGTTGAATAAATCTTTCCAATATAAAAATTTGGGTTTATTAATCATTGATGAAGAACAACGATTTGGTGTTGAACATAAAGAAAGAATTAAAGAAATGAAAAATGCGATTGATGTTCTATCTTTGAGTGCAACACCCATTCCAAGAACTTTACAGATGTCTTTGATTGGCGTGCGTACAATTTCACAATTGAATACTCCTCCTTTACATCGACATCCTATTCAAACATATGTGATGGAAAATCGAAAAAGTGTTGTCAAAGAAATTATTCAAAGAGAATTATCACGTGGTGGACAAGTATTCTATTTGTACAATCATGTTTCAAATATCTATTCTGTCGCAAAAAATATTCAGAATATGTTTCCAGATGCAAAAGTGGCAGTAGCGCATGGGCGTATGGAAAAAAATGATATTGAACAAACTATGATTGATTTTGAACAAGAGAAATATCAAATTTTAGTATGTACGACAATTATTGAAACAGGACTTGATATTGCCAATGCGAATACAATGATCATTGATGATGCGGATCGTTTTGGATTATCGCAATTGTATCAGATTCGTGGTCGTGTGGGACGTCGAGAAAAAATCGCATATTGTTATTTATTGGTGCAGCCACAAAAAGAATTGACAGAACAAGCACATAAAAGATTAAAAGCCATTAAAGAATTTACATCTTTAGGCAGTGGATATAAAGTGGCTATGCGAGATTTAACGATTCGTGGAGCTGGAGATATGCTTGGTCCTCAACAAGCAGGATTTATTGACGATGTTGGTTTGGATTTATATCTTGAAATGTTGGCAAGTGCTATTAAAGAAAAACAAGGCAAGCCAATGGAAGATAAGAAAAATGATAAAGTAGCCCAAGTGCAATTATCAGGATATATCCCTGAAAAATTTACGGATAATGATGGGGATAAATTAGAAATTTATCAACATATCAAGAAAACAGAGAGTCTTACTGAATTGATTGAATATGAAAAGCGTGTGGAAGACTTATTTGGACATATTCCAAATGAAGTAAAACAATTGTTTGAACAGAAAAAACTGGATTTCTTTGTGAATCGAGAAGGTGTTGAATCATTAAAAGAAACAGAAGATGTTGTTACTATCACTATGAGCGCAGAATGGTCAAAGAATTGTGATGGTGTAAAACTATTTGGTGCTATCAATGATATTAGTCGTAAGATCAATTTGAAATTAGAGAGTGGAAAAATTAAAATAATGATTTCTAAACGATTAAAGAAGCATATTGAATTGATGATGCAAGTGATTGATAAATTAGAAGGAGAATTTTGATGCGATTAGATAAATATTTAAAAACAGCACGAATCTTAAAAAGAAGAGAAGCAGCTAAAGAACTAGCTTTACAAGGACGAATTTGGGTCAATGATCGAGTGGCAAAACCAAGCACGGAATTAAAAATTGGGGATACGATTCGTATTCGTTTTGGAGCAAGACTGCTTGAAATTCGTGTATTAGATATTCAAAAACAAGTTTCTAAACAAAACGCACAGTTGTTGTTTGAAATCATTCACGAAGAAAGAATTGAAGATGAACAAGCTTAATGTTGTGTGTGGAGCTCTTGTGATTGATGGAAAAGTCATGATTGCACAAAGAAATTATGGTTCAAGCCAAGGTTTCTTTGAATTTCCTGGTGGAAAAGTTGAGGGAAATGAAACAAAAGAAGAGGCATTAATTCGTGAATGGAAAGAAGAATGTGATATTGATATTTATGATGTGCAATATTTAGCTTCAAGTATTGATTATCAAGATGGATATGAAATTCATTTAACTTGTTTCACATGTACTTCTAAGGAAAAACCAACAAAATTAAGTGTGCATTCAGAATATATTTGGACAACTCCAGATCATATATATGACTATAACTTCTTTAAATCTGATAAAATGCTTGTAGAAGCATTAAAGGAGGTATGGCCATGTTTGACAAAACCAACGAAACTAAAGTATTAAGAGATCCTGTGCATGGATATATTCATGTGAAATATCAAGTGATATGGGATTGCATCAACGCAAAAGAATTTCAAAGATTGCATCGCATTCATCAATTAGGTGGAGATTTTCAAATTTATCATACGGCAGAGCATTCACGTTTTTCACATAGTCTAGGCGTATATGAAATTACTAGACGAATGTGCGAAGAAGTGGATTCAATCACAGCTACTTTAAGTGAATATGAAAAAATTCAAGTATTATGTGCTGCATTGTTGCATGATTTGGGCCATGGTCCTTTTTCACATTTTTTTGAAATACTTCATAAGAAGCATCACGAACAAATGACTTGTGATTTGATTTTGGATCCAGAAACAGAAATTCATAAGGCTTTAATAAAAGAAGATGAATCTCTACCACAAAATATTGTGTTGATTTTAACGCATAAACATCCCAAACCAATGATGCATCAAATGATCAGCTCACAATTGGATGCGGATCGCATGGACTATCTTTTAAGAGATGCTTATGAAACCGGTACAAGCTATGGTAATTTCGATTTAGAAAGAATTTTACGAACTTTGCGAGTAAAAAACGATTCTTTATGTGTGAAAATGAGTGGTATGCACAGTATTGAAGACTATATTATGGCAAGATACCATATGTATTGGCAGGTTTACTTGCATCCAGATGCAAAATCATATGAAATTATGATTCAACAATTTTTTAAGCGATATGAAAAGATTCGCAATATTTCGGTATTTGAACCATTAATGAATGGAGAACTATCGAACAATGATTTTTATTTAATGGATGAACACCGTATTTTCTATGGTTTTCAACAAGCATTAGCAAGCGAAGATGAAATATTAAAGGATTTCGCAAATCGAATTTTAAATCGTCATTTGTTTGAGTGGATTGAAGATCCAAGTGATCAACAAATGCGAGATATCAAACTGAAACTTATTGAATCTGGATATGATTTAGATTATTACTATTATGAAGCAATATCACATTCTAAGGCATATTTGCCATATACAGAAAATGATGAAAATCAAATCATTTGGATGTTAGATTCTAAAAATGAATTGGTGTCTTTATCTAGTTGTTCACAGATTGTCAAGGCATTATTAAAGATGAAAAATCAAACGAATAAACGAATTTATTTTCCAAAAGAAATACTTTAAAATGAACGGTAACATGCAATGTGTTACCGTTTTCACTTGTGAAAAATTAAGATAATTATATAAAAAATCATAGATTTTAAATTAAATTTGTCATATTTTTATTAAATTCTTATGTTTTTTAATAAATTTTCTTGCAAAAAAATCAGAGTGTGATATTATGCACTAGCTATGACAAATCAGGTACATTTATTTGATAAAATTTCAAATCAAACATTATACAAAGGAGAGGCTATAATTGATTTTTGTGCGAACGAAGGACTTCTAGTTTCTTTTAGTAATGATACACATCGATTTGAATGGAGAATATGGAAAAAAGGATTAGTAATCCGTAGTGAATCTGATGTTCTTGTGAATTTGACACTTCGTTTAAATAGTCAAACAAAGGGGCATATTGAAACAGAATTTGGACAAATAGATTTGGATTGTCATACAAGTCATTATGATGTGGACGAAAATCACATAGAAGTAAAATACAGTCTTATACAGGGGAATGAAGAACAAAAATTTCACTTTGTACTATATATAAATAAGGAGGATACATATGCAGTCAATTGAAGTTGAATTAAAGCAGGCCATTCAAAGTGCAGTAAAAAAAGCATTTGATTTAGATTTAGATGTGCAAAACATTGTTGTTGAAACACCAAAAAATAAAGATCATGGTGATTTTTCAAGTAATGTTGCGATGCAGTTAACTCGTCAATTACATCAAAATCCAAGAATGATTGCGCAAAGCTTATTAGATGCATTTTCATTAGAAATGGTTTCTAATATTGAAATTGCAGGACCTGGTTTCTTAAACTTTACATTATCTAAAGACCGTTTTAGTACAGTAATTTCTGATGTATTAGCACAAAAGGAAAATTACGGTCAACAACCATCTAATGGAATTAAAGTAGATTTAGAATATGTAAGTGCAAACCCAACTGGATCCTTACACTTAGGACATGCTCGTGGAGCTGCTTGGGGAGACAGTTGTGCACGTATCATGAAAAAAGCGGGATATGATGTAACTCGTGAATATTATGTAAATGATGCGGGTAACCAAATCACAAACTTGGCATTGTCTTTAAATGCTCGTTATCGTCAAGCACAAGGGATTCCTACAGAAATTGGTCAAGACGGTTACATGGGGAAGGATGTTGAAGAAAAAGGATATGAATTGGCAAAAGAATATCCTGAAACATACTTAGAACCTACAGAAGAAAATTTGAAATTCTTTAGAAAAGAAGGAATTAAGTTTGAATTAGATAAAATTAGAAAAGATTTAGATCGTTATCGTGTACATTTCGACGTTTGGTCAAGTGAACAAAGTATTCGTGATGCAGGTAAAGTAGAGGCTGCAATCAATGAATTGAATGAAAAGGGTTATGTATATGAAAAAGATGGTGCTTTATGGTTCGAAACAACAAAATTTGGAGATGATAAAGACCGTGTTTTAAGAAAACAAGACGGATCATTAACTTATTTAGTTCCAGATATTGCTTATCATAATGATAAATGTCAACGTGGATTTGATATGTTGGTTGACTTCTTTGGAGCTGACCACCATGGCTATATTCCTCGTTTAAAAGCGAGTATGACAGCTTTAGGAAACGATGCAGACAAATTACATGTAGATATTATTCAGATGGTTCGTTTAGTATCAAATGGGGAAGAAATGAAGATGTCAAAACGTTTAGGAAATGCGACAACAATTAATGAGTTGTGCGATAAAGTAGGCGTTGATGCAGCTCGTTATTTCTTCGTACAACGTGCATTAGATTCACATTTAGATTTCGATATTGAATTGGCAACTAAAAAGTCAAATGAAAACCCTGTTTACTATGCACAATATGCACATGCTCGTATGTGTTCTATTCAAAAACAAGCTCAAGATATTGAGTTAGCAACATCATTTGAAGATTTAACAAATGAAAAAGAAATTGAATTGATGAAATCTTTACAAGAATTCAATAAGGTTATTGTAGAAACAGCACAATCTCGCCAAGTTCATAAAATGTGTCACTATATTCAAAATTTAGCTAGTAAATTCCACAGCTTCTATAATGTATGTAAAGTTGTAGATCGTGATAATTTAGAATTAAGTTCACAACGTCTAGCTTTAGTAAAGGCAACTCAAATTGTTTTAGCTAACGCATTAGAATGTATTGGTGTTGAAGCCGTTGAATCAATGTAAGTATTAAGAGGAGTTTTATAGTATTATGAAAAAGTCTATGATTGAAGTAGCTTATCAAGTATTGACTAACAACGATGGTGCTATGCCATTCGTTGATCTTTGGAAAGATGTAAGTCAAGAAATGGGATTTAGTCAAACACAGTTTGAAGATAATATCGCACAATTTTATACAGATTTATCTTTAGATGGCCGTTTCTTGAATATGTCACAAAATACTTGGGATTTACGTTCACGTCACACGTATTCAGAAAGTGTAATGGATACGGATTCTATCGCAATTGACGAGGATGATGAAGAAGAAGAATCAGAAATCGTTGAAGATGGATTAGACGAAGTAGAAAAAGAAATGGAAGAAGAAGAAAACGAATAAAACGCATCCTTTTTCACAATAAATTCACATTGAATTGTTAGAATTGAAGTGGAAAGGAGAAGGAATGCAAGAAAATCTGCTTCATGCAGATTTTTTTTCTAGAAAAAATATGATAACCTAGAAGTTGTTAAGGAGATATTTATATGTTTAAAAGCATTTCATACGTTATAAAAGAAAATTGTTCAAATTTCTATCGTATTTTCTGTATCGCAAAATATGAATTGTTGTCAGATATGCGAGATTCTAAATTTGGTATTTTTTGGAACTTTGCATCTCCAGCTATTCAAGTGTTCACATATTGGTTAGTCTTTGGGATTGCTTGGGGAAGAAAAGCACAAACATACAAAGGTATTACTGTCGAATATTTGCCATGGCTTGTTGTAGCTTTTAGTGTATGGTGGTATATTCGTCCATGCATTGTCGATGGATGTTCTGCCGTGTTTTCAAAAACCAATGTCATCACAAGAATGAAGTTTCCAGTGTCGGTTTTACCAGCAACAGTTTGTTTAAGAGAACTATTCAATCATTTTGTGATGTTGATTATCACATTCGTTACTTTGATTTTAAGCGGATGGTATCCAAATCTAAACTGGCTTTGGATTCTATATTATATGTTCTGCGCATTTATGCTTGGAGAAGCTATTTCACTAGTATTATCTGTACTCACAATGTTATGGCGTGATGTAAAAAAATTTATTTCTTCAATCATGCGTATGTTGATGTACTTCTCGCCTATTTTATGGGATTGTCATTTTAAAGCAGATGTTCCATTCGCAAGTATTTTAAATAAACTTGTGAAGGTAAATCCAATCTATTATATTATTCAAGGATATAGAGATGCCGTTTTCTATGGAAGAAACGTATTTGATCATCCTGCTATTACACTTTATTTCTGGTGTCTGGTTTTCTTGATTTTTGCGTTAGGATGCTATTTGATGTACACCTTCAAAAAGAAATTTATCGATATGATTTAAGGAGGTTTTTATGTCTAAAGAAGAATATGCTGTTGAAGTCGAAAATATTTCGAAAATCTATACTTTAAGAAATAAAAACAATCAATATAAAACAGATAAGAAAGAATTCTATGCATTAAAAGACGTTTCTTTTAAAATAAAAAAAGGCGATGTGGTTGGAATTCTTGGAACTAATGGATCTGGTAAATCTACATTATCTTTATTATTATCAGGTATTTCTGAAATTAATAGTGGAACCATGAAAATTAATGGAGAACAAGCATTGATTGCCATTAATACAGGGTTGAATCAACAATTGACAGGACTTGAAAATATTAACGTCAAAGGCGCATTGATGGGGCTTAGAAAAAAGAGAATTCAAGAAATCACAAATGATGTTATTGATTTTGCAGAGTTAGGAGATTTCTTATATCAGCCTGTAAAAAAATATTCATCAGGTATGAAATCTCGTTTAGGATTTTCCATCTCACTTGCATTAAATCCAGATATTTTTATTGTCGATGAAGCATTAAGTGTTGGAGATAAAGGTTTTGCGAAAAAATGCATGAAGCGTATGATGAAACTCAGAGATGAAGAAGGAAAAACAATCTTCTTTATTTCTCACTCATTAAGTCAAGTTCGCGAATTTTGCAAGACGGGAATGTGGATTGAAGGTGGTCAGCTTGTTGAAATGGGTGACATTAATAAAGTGTGTGATGATTATTCTGTTTATGTAGACAAATTAGAGGCGATGAGCAAAAAGGAAAAGAAAAAATTCTTAGATGAAAAATTTGAAAAGCGTTTGCTTCCTAAAAAAGAAAAAAAGGGTATCGCAAAATTATTTGGTTAATAAAGGAGTTTATGGACTCCTTTTCAATTTGTCAAAAATAGTTTACAATTACAGTGTTTATATAGGGAGGTTTATACTCATGAAAACAGTAATAACATATGGAACTTTTGATTTATTTCATGTAGGTCATTTAAATTTATTACGCCGTGCAAAAGAATTAGGGGATTATTTGATTGTTGCGGTAAGTAGTGATGAGTTTAATTTGGGTAAAAATAAAGTGTGTAAAATTAAAGACACAGATCGTATGAAGATTGTAGAAGCGATTAAATATGTAGACAAGGTTATTCCAGAAACAAGTTGGGAACAAAAAATTGAAGATGTAAAAAAATATAATGTAGATGTGTTTGTTATGGGCGATGATTGGAAGGGAAAATTTGATTTCTTAAAAGATTATTGTGAAGTTGTTTATTTACCAAGAACAGAAGGTATTAGTACAACACAATTAAAAGAGGAATTGAAGGGTTAATATGCGTACTATCAGTATTATCCTTCCTTTTTTTAAGTACAAACATTATTTTAAAGAATGTCTACAAAATTTAGCACAAAGCACATTTAAAGATTTTGAATTAATTGTCGTTTTAGATCATCCAACTGAAGATATTGATGATTTATTAGAACAATATAATTCTGTTTTTGACATGAAAGTATACGCATTACCTGAAGGAGTAACAGGTGTAGCGGCTTGTCGAAATGTTGGAATTCAAGAAGCTAAAGGTGCCTATCTTTACTTTTTGGATAGTGACGATTATGTTTTGGAAGATACTCTACAAAATATGATCAAGGCGATAGATCATGATGTGGATATGGTTTATGGTATGATCAATCACACTTGGAATAATAAAGCGAATTATCTTCATAAAATTGAAAATAAAGAAGTGGATGAAGAGGATCAAGAAGAAAGAGAACAACAACGTTTAAATAGACTTTCTGATTTTATTTCGTTTTCGTCATATGAAAAAGATGAGCAACAAGCTAAAGCTATTTTTTATACAATGGATAACCGAAAAGGCATTCTCACCTTTACAGCGTTAGGTAATTTGTATAATCGTGATTTTGTTGTTCGCAATAACTTAAAATTTAATGAGAACTTTAGATACTATTGTGATATGACATTCATGTGTCCATTATTAGAAAAATTGACTTCCGCTTTACAAGTAGAAGAAGCAATCTATGTGAAACGTAAGCATAATGATCCTATTAATGAACCAGCATTGAGTCAGGAAGAGAATGAAAATCGTTTTAATGAAAGATGCGATGCAGTTGAATATACACGTACACTTTTAAAAGAAGAAGGGGTTGTACGTTTCTGCTTAGATCGTAAAATTGTATCGTATTTTGTTTCTCAAATGGCAAAGAAGATTCGCCGTAGTCAAGATGATTTGTGGCGTACTGAATATTTCGAACGAATGGCAAAAACAATGGATGGTATTCGTCCAGAAGTTATGAATCGATATAAGCGTAATTCTAGAAAAATGGTAGCTTATCTACAAAATCGTGACTTGAAAGGTGTCCAAAGTTGTGTTCGAAGAAAATTAGGAATTAAAAAGTTTTTTAGAATCTTTAAAAATAAGAATGTTTTATTTAAACTTGCATACTATCATGTTTATTCTAAGAAACCAATTCAAGAAAACACAATTTTATTTGAAACATTTATGGCTAAAAATTACTCAGACAGCCCTAAATATATATATGAATATATTGCCAAGAATTATCCAGGCAAATATAAATGTGTATGGGCATTGAATGATGGGCATGAAGTTCCTTATGGTGCAGAAGTTGTAAAGCGTTTCTCTTTTAAATATGCGTATTATTTAGCTGTTAGTAAATATTTTGTATTTAATGTTAGACAACCATTGTGGTATCGCAAAAGAGAAGGCCAAGTATTTGTTGAAACTTGGCATGGTACACCATTAAAACGTCTTGTGTTCGATCAAGAAGAAGTAACTTCAGCATCTCCAAAATATAAGCAGCAATTCTATCGCCAAAGACAAGAATGGGACTATTTAGTAAGTGCCAATCCGTTTAGTACGAAAACATTTAGAAGTTGTTTTATGTATGAGGGTAAAATGCTTGAATATGGATATCCAAGAAATGATATTTTATATTGGCCAAACAAAGATCAAATTGCGAAAGACTTAAGAAAAAAACTAGGTATTCCAGAAGATAAGAAAACGATTTTATATGCACCAACATGGCGTGATGATGAACATTATGGAAAAGGTGAATATAAATTTACATTGGCCTTAGATTTGAAGTTGATGATGGAAAAATTATCAGATGAATATGTTGTTTTATTAAGAACACACCATTATATTGCGGATAACATTGATACAACAGGACTTGAAGGTTTTGTTTATAATTTAAGCAAATATGATGATATTAGTGAAATCTATTTGATTAGTGATATTTGTATCACGGATTACTCAAGTGTATTCTTTGATTTTGCGAATTTAAAACGACCAGTCCTTTTCTATACATATGATATTGAAAAATATAAAAATCAATTACGAGGATTCTATATTGATATGAATACTGAGGTTCCAGGCCCACTATTATATACAAGTGAAGAAGTTGTGAATGCGATTTTAAATATTGATCAAATCAATGAAGAATATAAAGAACGTTATGAAGAATTCTACAAGCGTTTCTGTTGTTATGATGATGGAAATGCGTCAAAGCATATTGTAGAGGAAGTATTTAAATAAAAGAAGGGGGATAGCCATGTTAATTAAGCTTTTAAGACCTATTAAAAAGTTTGCGGGAAAGTGTATTCGCTTGGCCTATAAATTAACATATCGTCTATTTAAAGTAGATGATAAGCTTGTCATATTTATATCTTTTCATGGCCGTGGCTATTCGGATAATCCTAAAGCTATTTATGAACAAATGAGACAAGATCCACGATTTGTTGGATACCGTTTTATTTGGTTTATAAAAAATCATAAAGAAAAGAATATTCATATTGAAGGAGCTGAAATAAAGGAGTATTTCAGCATTCCTTATTTCTATTATTTGTCCAAGGCAAAATTATGGGTAGTGAACTGCAAATTACCTACATATATCTTTAAAAAGGAAAATCAGGTTTATCTACAAACATGGCACGGGACCCCGTTAAAACGATTAGCTCACGATATTGATGTAAGTGAAGATACAACGTTCTATCGATCTGGAGTTAGTTATGAACAGATGTGCCATTCTTATGATGTAGATGTCGCAAGATATAATTATATGATTAGTCCGAATGCGTTTTGTACGCGTGTTTTTCAAACGTCTTTTAAAATCAATAGAGAAAGATTGATTGAAACAGGTTATCCTAGAAATGATTTTATTTCAAATGCCACAAAAGAAGAATGTGATGCAATAAAAAATAAGTATCATTTGCCTATGGATAAAAAGATTGTGTTATATGCACCTACATGGAGAGATAATTCTTATGTTTCTGCAGGTTATACTTTTGAATTGAAGGCAAACTTTAGAAAATGGAAAGAAATTTTAGGCGAAGATACAATTGTTGTATTTAAACCTCATTATTTAATTATTAACACATTTAAAGATGATCCAGAATTAGACGGATTCTTATATTCTATACCTGCACAAGCAGAAATTAATGAGTTATATGTGATTAGCGACATTTTAATTACAGATTATTCGAGCGTTTTCTTTGATTATGCGATATTGAAACGACCTATTTATTTCTATATGTATGATTTAAAAGAATATGCCACAGATTTAAGAGGTTTCTATTTAGATATTCATAAGGATATTCCTGGTGAAATTTATATGGACGAAGAAACCATGTTGAAAGCTATTAAAAATGAAGTGTATGATTATTCGAAATTAAATGAATTTAATCAATATTTTAATAATCATGAAGATGGAAAGGCATCTAAAAGAGTTGTAGATATTCTATATAAGGCGGTGCACTAAAATGGGATTAAGTAAGATAATCTTAAATATTGCTTTAAAGATTGTAGATATTTTAACTTTTTATATTCGTCCAAAGAAGAACCACATTACTTTTATTAGTTTAACTCAAAGTGAATTATCGTCTGATTTTAAATTAATTGATAAACAATTACGTCATGAGAATAAATATGACATTCATTATATTCTATTGATGTTCGAAAAGAATTTATGGGGTGATTTTAAATACTTTTTGAATTGTTTAAAACAACTTGTTGAAATCAAAAAATCAAGTCTAGTGATTTTAAATGATAATAATTATGTGATTAGTCATATGAAACCTAAGAATGTTAAGGTACTACAAATATGGCATGCGTGTGGTGCCGTTAAGAAATTTGGAAATCAAATTAAAAGGCAATATCCTGTACAAAACTATGATTATGTCTTATGTAATGCGGAATATTGGAAAGATCCTTATTCTCAAGCTTTTAATGTAGAAAAAGATCAAGTTTTGGTGACGGGAATGCCTAGAATTGATACATTGTTAAATTTGAATGGAAAAGATGAATTCTATTTGAAATATCCTGAATTAAAGGATAAAAAATTATGTTTATACGCACCTACTTTTAGAGGAAATATCATTGATGGCTTTAAAATCCAGTCTTTTGATTTCACAAAAATTAAAGATTATATTGTCCTATATAAGTTTCATCCATTACTTGGAGACATTCAGTGCAAAGGTGGAATCAATATGAATAAAGAAGATTTATATACACTGATGCAGGTGAGTGATTGTTTAATATCCGATTATTCGAGTGTGATATTTGATTATTCTTTATTAAATAAACCGATGATTAGCTATATTCCGGATATTGATGAATATAAACAAGATATAGGATTGAATATTGATTTTAACGATTTTCCAGGCCCAGTATGTACGGATGAAAATCAATTGATGGAAGCATTGAAATTTGAAGATTATGATTATGACAAATTATCTTATTTTCAAATGAAGTACATGGTATATACAGATGGAAGAAATACAAGTCGAGTCGTTGATACAATCAATCAGATTATGGAAGAGGCATAGGTCCTCTTTCTTTTTATTTACAAACAAATGTAAAAAATTTCAATTTAATATTGAAACAAAATGTAAATTGTAGTATTATACAGGCAACACATTGATATGGAAGAGTAATTCACTAAGTTTTAGCCAAGAGAGATATTGTTTGGTGGAAAATATCGTAAAGCTAGAGAATGAAAATCACCATGGAGTGGCTATAGCGATAATGTAGTTATAGACGTGAGTCTTACGATATAAAGACTAGATGTGATTGCATCGATGAGGGCATTCGTTAGAATGAATTAGAGTGGTACCGCGGAAGAATAAAAATATTACCTTTCGTCTCTGAAGTTGTTTATTAGGCAACAAGAGACGGAAGGTTTTTTGTTGCAGAAAAGGAGAATTTGAGAATGAAGAAAAATGAAAACACAAAATTGAATCGTTCCTGGATGGCAGCATTTTCAGTGGCAACCACTGCATTTGCGGCTCATGCAGGCGGAGGATTTGCGACAGGAAATCAGGAAAACACATGGTTTGTCAGTTTAGGTTGGCCAGCTATTGTTGGCGTAGCGGTAGCGATGTTACTTTTAGCAATGACAATTCGTGAAGGTCAAATTATGATGAATTCACGAGGATTAAAAACGTATAAAGAATTATTTGAATGTTTATATCATCCATTTGATAAGGTAGAACTGTTATTTGAATTATTCTTTAATATCATGGTTTTAATGGTTGTCGCATCATGTATTTCTGGAGCAGCCAGTGCATTAACACAATACTTTGGATTGAATTACTATCTAGGAACATTTGTGATTGGACTTGTTGTATTATTCTTAACAATTTTTGGAGTCGACTTAATTCGTAGAGCAAGTACATATATGGGCATTGTCATTTTAGTATTAGCTGTTTCTATCTATACAGTTGGTTTATTAAATGGACATAACTTATTAGATGTTATGCGCGTTGATTTTTCAGTACATGGATGGAGTCAACTTCCAAAAGCAGTTTGGAATGGTGTTACTTATTCAGCTTTTCAATGGGTGACAGTACCAGCTATCCTAGTTTGTGGAACAAGTGTATTAAAAACAAAACAAGATTGTGATCGTTCAATGGCATTAACATTCACATTGAATATGTTAGGATTAGGTCTTGCCGTATTGATGTTACTTTGTTGGCAACACTATTATCTAACACAGCCAAACGGAACAACTCTACCAACATTAACAACATTAAAATCATTTGGAGCAAACTGGCTTGTGGCACTATATGGATTGGTATTATTTTTATGCTTGATTTCAAGTGCAGTCTGCGTCATCTTTGGCTTTGTGAATCGTTTCGAAAATGTGAAGTTTCTTCAAAAAGTTGAAAATGTACCAGTACGCAGAGCTTTAGTTTCTGCTTTTATCATGGTCGTTTCTATGGGAATTTCTTTTGTTGGACTAACTAATGTCGTTAAATACGGATATGGATATTGTGGATATCTAGGAATCGCCATCATCATCGTTCCATTATTAACAGTTGGATTCTGTAAAAATCGTAAATTCATGAAAGAAAATGCACAAGACGCAAAAGTATCTTTTGAAGAAGTATATGAAGAAAATTAGACGGGAAATTAATTTCCCGTCTTTATTTCTTCCATTTTTTCATCCAGTGTCTTACAAATTTTAGCGCATTCTAATAATTCTTTATCAATTTCATTTAAGCGTTCTTTTGATAAGTTCTTCTTATAGCGAATTTTGTGTTCTAGACTTGCCCAGAAATCCATCGCAATGGTTCTAAATTGTACCTCTACCTTGACCCATTTTTTCTCATCTGATAAAAAGATAGGAATTTCTACAATTAAATGAAGACTTCGATACCCATTTTCTTTTGGATTTTGAATGTAATCCTTTTTTTCAATCAAGCGAACATCATCTTGGTTAAGAAAAGAGTTGGCCAAAGAATAAATATCTTCAGTGAATGAACATACCACACGAACACCTGCAATATCGAACAGATTGTTTTCAATGTTTGGGATGGTTAAAGCAAGATTCTTTTTTTGAAGTTTTTTAAGAATGCTGGATTGCGATTTAATACGCGTATGAATGGACTCAATGGGATTGCGATCATAGAATAGGGAGAATTGTTCGTTAAGTACTTTAAATTTAGTTTCCACTTCCATTAATGCACAATTGTAGTAGGTCATCATTTGACGATATGGAAGCGTACTTTCTTCTACAAAATCTGTGAATGCATCGACTAATTTGATATTTGGCATAATTACTCCTTAAATGTGACTTCAATTGTATACTCATCCGTGTCAGGAATAATGGAAACAATTTCTTTAATACTTTTCTTTGTGTTTTCTTGAGCTGTTTTCATTAATCCTTTTTCTTTTGCCTCAGATAAAGCCTTATCTTTTTGTTCGAGCGCAAAAGCTTTATAGTCACTCACGCTAATTGGGTTAAAAATATTTTTTGTTTCATCATAGACTTCAATGCTTGATTCATCAATTGAATTCGAAATAACAGCAGGTTTATCGACAGTCACATGAATCGTTGAGTCGTTGATCTCTACATTTGCCTTAGATAAATCTGTACCTAATTGAATTTCCCCTTCAAATGTTAGAATGAAGTATTTGTTTGTCAAAGGGATAGACCATCCATTGAGATTTAATGAATTTTCGAATTTTCCTACTTTCGTATAATGATATTTTGTGGTTACTAAATCACTCGCCTGTTCAATTCGATTCTGAATTAATGTAGATGTGATTTCTGGTTCTGTTTGTTTATTCATAAAGAACATACCACCAATAAAGGCAATTAAGATACATATAAGAATGAATAAAATTTTTTTAAAGTTTTTCATAAGTGACCTCCTTTTTAAAATTGTAGCATAAATGAACAAAACTAATAAACTGACATGCATAATGTCGAATTATTGCGTATAGTAAGAATACGACGGAAACGATTATATGATATAATGATTAGCGTGGAGGGTTTTCATGACTAAAGTAGAATTTCAAAAGGCTTGTTTAGAAGCTGGCATCCAATTAAATGAAGAACAAATGAATCAATTTGAAAAATATATGCAACTTCTTATTGAATGGAATGAGAAGATGAATTTAACGGCAATTACGCAGGAAGAAGAAGTGTGGGAGAAACATTTCTACGATTCAATCATGCCTTTTTCAAATATTGATTTTGAAACAATGTGTGATATTGGCTCAGGCGCAGGTTTTCCTGGAATCCCAGTAAAAATTGCATTTCCACATGTACATATGACATTGGTGGAGCCTTTACAAAAGCGTTGTCGTTTTTTAAATGAAGTGAAAACTCAATTGAACTTAGAAAATCTAGATATATTAAATGTTCGAGCCGAAGATTTAGCGAAAGAAAAGCGTGAATGTTTTGATGTGGTCAGCGCACGTGCTGTTGCGAAATTATCAATTTTATTAGAACTTTGTGTTCCTTTTGTGAAGATGAATCGTACAATGGTGGCACTAAAAGGAAAAAATGGACATGAAGAATTATTAAATGCGAAAAAGGCAATTGATACATTAGGTGTTGAATTGGTTGATGAAGAAAAATTCATGATTGAAGAGGATGCAACACGTATTAATTTATATTTTAAAAAGGTAAAACATACACCTAGTAAATATCCTAGGGCGTATGGGCAAATCAAGAAAAAACCTTTGGAGGGTTAAGTATGGGAAAAGTAATGGCGATTTCGAATCAAAAAGGTGGAGTTGGAAAAACGACAACTTCTATAAATTTGGCGAGTGGACTTGCACATGTAGGTAAAAAAGTATTATTGATTGATTTCGATTCACAAGGAAATGCTACACAGGGATTGGGTGCGAATCAAAATAATTCACAAGCAACAATTTATTCAGTTTTAATGGAAGGTGTTCCAATACAGCAAGCTATCGTGCCTAAGGTGAATCCTAGAATTGATATTGTACCGGCTAACATTAATTTAGCAGGTGCTGATTTGGACATGGATAAAATGGAATATGGCAAGGAAGAATTGTTGAAAAAGGCAATTGCACCTATTCGAGATCAATATGATTATATTATTATTGATTGTCCACCTTCACTTGGCTTATTAAATACAAACGCATTAACGGCGGCTGACAGTATTTTAATTCCAGTACAATGTGAATATTATGCATTGGAAGGTGTAACGCAATTGTTGATTACAATTCGTCTTGTACAAAGAACAAGTAATCGTAACTTGAAAATCGAAGGAATTTTATTAACGATGTTTGATATTCGTACAAGATTGAGTGTTGATGTATCGCAAGATGTTCGTCAAACATTTGGGAAGCTTGTATATCAAAACTCAATTCCAAGAAATGTAAAATTGTCAGAAGCACCAAGTCGTGGTATATCGATTTTTGAATATGATCCAAAAAGTACAGGTGCCAAGGCATATGCTGGTTTAACTGAAGAAGTACTAAAACGTAATTCAAAGGAGGCATAATTTATGGATAACAAAAATAATGCTCGTTTAGGAAAAGGCTTGTCTAGTATTTTTGGGCAAGATGTTTCCAAGGTATTAGATGATATTCAAAATGGAGATATGGAAGTTGAAAGTCAGCAACAATCAAAGATTCCTGTAAATGAAATTCGTCCAAATCCATATCAGCCTCGTAAAGTATTTAATGATGAAGCGCTAAAAGAATTAAGTTCATCGATTAAGCAGCATGGTGTATTTACGCCTATTCTAGTTAAAAAAAGTATTCAGGGATATGATTTGATTGCAGGCGAAAGAAGACTTAGAGCTTCAAAACTTGCTGGATTAGAGAATATTCCAGCTATCATTGTTGATTTTGATGATCAGGAAATGATGGAAATTGCGTTGTTAGAAAATATTCAACGTGAAGATTTAAACGTAATTGAAGAAGCAAAAGCTTATGAAAAATTGATTCAGCGTTTAGGATATACACAAGAACAATTGGCTCATCGTGTGGGAAAATCACGTGAACATATCACAAACTTATTGCGTCTATTAAAACTTCCTGAAGATGTACAGGAATATGTTGTAAATAAACAATTAAGTATGGGGCATGTTCGTGCTTTGTTGGGTCTTAAAACGGAATCTAGCATGCGCAAGATTGCTAAACAGGCCATCGATCAAGGGGTGTCTGTGCGTAAAGTAGAACAAATTGTAAAGGATACAAATAATAAAAAAACGGTAGAAAAACCAAAGGAAGATATTTATGTGAAAGCAGCGAAAGAAAAGCTACAAGAATTCTTCCAAACATCTGTATCTATCAGTAAAAATTCAATTTCTATTCATTATGAAAATAAAGAAGACTTAAATCGAATACTAGAATTATTGAATCTAGTTGAAGAAGAGTAAGTCTTCTTTTTTTGACATATGTATTATTTTTTGTATAATATTCATTATTCATGGAGTTGTAGTAAAAAAATAGCGCCAGGACTAGAAACTAGTTGACGAGGACCAGACTTATCGAAAGATTCGGCGGGTAGTCTGGAGGTTGATACAACCTTTAACGATGGACAAAACCAATGTGTGAATATTGAACAAATCCATTTGGTATCCTCCATGAAAATAATATAATAGGAGGATTTTTTATAATGTGTGGAATCACAGCTTACGCAGGTAAAGAGAATGCTTTACCGTTTTTATTGCAGGGTTTGGAAAAATTGGAGTATCGTGGATATGACTCTGCAGGAGTGACATTAGTTTCAAGTCATCATTTAGAAACGTATAAGGCCAAGGGACGCTTAACAAATTTAGAAAAGATATTATCCGAAAAAGAACATCCTGAACATACAGGAATTGGACATACACGTTGGGCAACGCATGGTGTTCCAAGTAATATGAATTCACATCCACATACAAATGAGAGTGAGACAATTTCAATTGTGCATAATGGAATCATCGAAAACTATGCATCCATTAAAGAATGTTTATTGGAACAAGGATATAAATTTCAATCACAGACAGATAGTGAAGTCATTGTTCATATGTTGGATTATTACTATCAAGGAGATATGATGTATGCCTTAAAGAAATGTGTACAGTATCTTCAAGGAAGTTTTGCGCTATGTGTAGTTTGTACAGATTATCCAGACTGCGTCTTTGTCGCAAAGAAAGAAAGTCCAATGATTGTTGGAAAAACGGATACGGCTGCTTTTTGTGCAAGTGATATTCCAGCTGTATTAGATTACACAAAGGATATTTGTGCTTTAGAAGATAATCAAATGGCTATTTTGAAACCAGGAAGTATTGAATTATATGATTTCTTTGGAGATCCAGTATCTATGAAATGGACACACATTTCGTATGATGCGTGTGCAGCTCAAAAAGGTGGATATGATACGTTTATGCAAAAAGAGATGCATGAACAGCCATATGTCATTAAAGAAACACTAAGAGCTCATATTGAAAATAATTTGGCTATGCCAGAATTATCTGGTTTAGACGTTTCAAAAATTAATCAAATCTACTTTGTTGCATGCGGAACAGCCTATCATGCAAGTTTGTATGCTCAATACTTATTGCGCACATGGATTGATTTACCAATTTACTGCATTAGTGCAAGTGAGTTTAGATATGGAAATTATCGAATTGATGAAAACACTTTATGCATCTTTGTTTCACAATCTGGAGAAACAGCCGATACTTTGGCGGCATTAAAACTTTCAAAAGAAAACAAAGCACAAACATTAGCTGTGACAAATGTATTAGGCTCTAGTCTAGCTCGTTTATCTGATTTTGTATTATATACTTGTGCTGGGCCAGAAATTGCAGTCGCAAGTACGAAGGCTTATACAACACAACTTGTGCTGTTGGCATGTTTATGTTTAAAACTTGCAGCATTATGTAATGGGGATGTAGAAAACAAATATAATATGATCAATCAGTTGAAACAAATGCCAGAAGTGGTAGAAGAAATGCTTCAACAAGAAGATAAAATGGCAGAATTCGCAAAACTACTAACGAATCAAAAAGATGCTTACTTTATTGGTAGACAATTGGATTATCTAAGTGTTTTAGAAGGGGCATTAAAACTAAAAGAAGTTTCTTATGTACATGCCGATGCATATATGGCTGGAGAATTAAAACATGGTCCTATCGCATTGATTGAAAAAGATACGGTAGTGATTGCGTTAGCTACACAGCCTAGTGTTGCACAAAAGACGATTTCAAATATTTTAGAAACAGTAGCTCGTGGGGCAAAAGTCATTCTAATTACTTCAAAAAATCAGAATGCAGAAGGTTTTGATTATGTAATTCGTATTCCGGATGTGGATCCATTATTTAGTTGTATTCCAGCAACGGTTTTATTGCAGGAACTCGCATATTATGTCGCAAAAGAAAAAGGTTGCGATGTAGATAAACCTCGTAACCTTGCGAAAAGTGTGACTGTAGAATAATTATTCTTTGATTTCTGTAACAATATAATGAATGGTTTGATCTAAACCATGCTCAGATAAATATTTCAATAAGTGATGGATGAGGGCGTCTGTTTCCGGGTGAATCAGAATTTTACCTCGTCCATTTTCATAATATTCAAGGGCGCTTGAATCGGTGTATTTTTCTTTTTGATAGATCATACTTGCGGCAACTCTGTCACAAAACATTTCAATGACATAATTGGTTGGCATTTTACACGCATATATGCCATCTACGCCAAAATCAAGCCAATATTCCCAATGATGTTTGTTTCTTCCTTTATGATGTAACCAACCTAATGAATAACCTTTTTCTTCTTTTTCTGCATCAATAGGAGAGCGGAATCCTTGATAATAATGAAAACCGGTTTTCAATTCAATATAAGAGTATTTGCTTAAGTCATGTAGTAATCCTTGTTTATATAGGTGACAACGAAAACAAAGCCAAGTTACTTTTACTTTGTGCTTATTGATTGTATGTAAATGTGCTAATGCTTTATTCATAAATTCACTTCTTTCTTGCCTATTTTATCATATGAATAATAAGAAAACCATTCTAGTTAAAATTGATTATAATAAATAAAAATCAGTTATGTAAGGTATTATGTTATTGAGTATTAATGTTCAACCGTAAAATTGTAATGAATTTCTCTTTATAAAGTAAAAAAGAGAAATTTTTTTTAATTTTTTTATTATATATTAGGGATATCAAGGAGGAGAGTTATGGAAGATATTGAAACACTATTAATGCAAATCATTTCGTACAGCGGAGATTGTAAGTCTTCTTGTATTGAAGCGTTGGATTTATTTAAGGAAGAGGATTATTCTCAAGCCAATTCAAAGCTAGAAAGTGCTTATAACAGTTTGTTGAAAGCAAAAAAGATTCATGCCAAACTTCTTTCAGAATCTGTTGATAGTAGCACAATGCAAATCAGTTTGTTTTTAGTACATGCAGAAGATCAAATGATGAGTGCAGAAACCACTATTACTTTAGTAAGAAAGTTTTTGGAGATTATCGAAAAGAAAGAAGGAATATCTAATGATTAATGTAATGTTAGTTTGTAATGCAGGAATGTCTACTGCTATGTTGGCTCAAAAAATTAATAAAAATTGTGATGGCTATTGTTATGTTGAGGCATTTGGAGAAGGGGAATATATGGAACACATTGAAAACATTGATGTTATTCTTGTAGGGCCACAGATTCGCCATTTGATTCCTAGTATAAAAAATGCAACGCAAAATAAAATACCGGTTAGTTATATTAATCCAATGGATTATGGAATGATGAGAGTGGACAATGTAATTGCTCAAATTAAAAAAATATTGGAGGGATAAAGTGTGAATAAAACTTAGAAAAAAACATAAAAAAAGGCCGCACTAAAAAGAGGT
>OFML01000601.1_pt1 | contig 26999 bp, 28 predicted proteins | sample 1541831 | NCBI WGS metagenome assembly OFML01 (sample SAMN04209237, study PRJEB22552) | human gut metagenome | biome: gut; material: feces | host: Homo sapiens | place: USA: Oklahoma | reverse complement strand
TTTATATCTTCTAAATTTACTGTATCAATTATAAATTCCATTTTTCTTTTCTCCTTTTATTCTCTTATTAAATTTTTTAAATTTACCTGCAAGGCAACATCATAAAAATGTTGAATTTGTTTTTCATCAAACATTTTATAATTTTTATTTATCCCATATTCTTTACCGATAAGTTCATACTTTGATGAAGCTAAGGGATTATAGTTTAATAGTTCATAGTTTACATTAGGATCAAGCTCGACTAAGTAACGTACGATTGCTTCAATATTTTCATCTGTTGCTGTTATTTGTGGAATAAGCGGTGTTCTGATAATCACTTTCTTTTTATGTTCACTTTGTAAAACATAACGAATGTTTTCTTTAATGATTTTTGAGGAAACACCAGTATATTTTTGATGTTTTTTTTCATCGAAAAGTTTTAAATCGATATAAATTAAATCTAAATAAGGCAAAGCCTTTTTGATGAGCTCTAAAGATGTATAAAAAGAGGTTTCAATAGCTGTATGTATCTTTTCTTCTTTACATCTTTTTAGGATTTCAATAAGGAATTCCCCTTGCATAAAGGGTTCACCTCCTGAAAAAGTCACACCACCGCCATGTTTATAAAAGACTTCATCTTCTTTTATTTTAGAAAGTAAAGTATCTAGATCATATTCTTTACTATCATATTGAATCGCACCACTAGGACACGCTTTGATGACTTGTTCAAAATCATTTTGTTTTTCTTTAAAATAAGGACGGTCACGATAATCAATATGTTCATTAAATTGTTGGCAACATCTACAATGAATACATTTTGTTTTAAAATAAAGCACTTGTCTTGTTGTCTCTAAACCTTCTGGATTTTGGCACCATCGACAACGAAGAGGGCATCCTTTAAAGAAAACCGTTGTTCTTAAACCATGACCGTCATGCACCGCAAATCTTTTAATATCAAATACAAGCGCTTTAGATGTTTTCATAGGTTGTTCTTTCAATGATTTCATCTTGTAATTTACCTGCCAATTCAACAAAATAAGCGGTATACCCTGCCACACGAATCGTTAGTGATTGATGGTTTTTCGGATGGACTTTAGCATCTAATAATTCTTCTTTACGGACAACATTAAATTGAATATGAGGGACTTCTAAATCAACGAAAGCGCGTAAGAAATTTTCAAATTTCAAACATCCTGTTTCTGTTTTAAAGAATTCCGGCAAGAATTTCATATTAAGTAAACCACCATTGGTTGTACATGAATTATTTAATCTTGAAACGGATTTTAAAACCGCTGTTGGTCCTTGTTTATCTCTTCCATAAACAGGTGACATTCCCCCATCTGCCAGTGGTTTTAAGGCATTTCTGCCATCAGGTGAAGCTCCTACATTTTCTCCCATAGGAACATGAGCTGATACGGTATACATTCCCGTATGATAACGACCACCACGATAATTTGTATAATGTTTCATCTTTTCTCTAAAATAATTTGTCCACTTACTTCCAAGTTCATCGAGCCATGCGACATCATTGCCATATTTAGGCACTTTATTTAAAAGCATGGTTTGAATAATTTCATATCCTTTAAAATCTGCCTTAAGTGCTTCCAATAAATCATGTTTAGAAATCATTTTTTCTTGATAAACAAGTTCTTTGATGGCCGCTAAAGAATCTGCCAGATTAGCCACTTGAATCATTTGAATTCCCGATAGATTATATTTAGCACCTCCACGTGTAACATCCAAACCTTTTTCTAAACAATCATCAATAACTATTGATAGAAAAGCTGTTGGCAAATAATCTTGATGTGCTTTTTCTACAATTTTTTCAGCATCCATCATTTTATCAATGAAATAATCAATTTGTTTTTGGAAAGCATTTTCTAAATCTTGATATGTTTCATAGGTTTCTAAACTTCCTAAATCAAGACCTATTTGTTGGTTTGTCAACAAGCATCTTCCATGATTAAGTGTTAATTCGAGTACCTTATTAAAATTAAACATTGCAGCATCAGACCATCCTAGATTATTTCCATGGGTTGTCAGTTCAACACAACCAACAATGGCATAGTTTCGTGCATCTTTTTCTTCAATATCTAAATCTTCAATCATCGCATGAATAATCGCTTCATCATTGAAAAATTGTGGCATTCCACTACCAAGGGAAACAACTTTGATTGCAGCTTGCATCAATTCATGAGATGTATTTTTATTCAATCTAACAGAGAGGTTTGGTTGTGGTAATCCTAAATGTTCTTGAGCTTTTAAACAAAGTAAGGAAAGTTCATTATATGTATCATTTCCCTTTTCATCAACGCCACCTAGTGCAATATTAAATCCTATTGGAAATCCTGCAAAATACTTCGCACTGTTTTGGTTTCTTAAATAAACAATTTGATTGAATTTCAACCATAAGCATTCCAATATTTCTAAAGCTTTTTGTTGATCTAAAATACCTTTTTCAATATCTTTTTGATAGTACGGATAAAGATACTGATCTAATCTTCCTGGTGAAAAAGAAGATGCATTCGATTCCATATGTAATATCACAAATAAAAACCAAAGAGATTGCACGGCCTCATGAAATGTTTCAGGAGGTCTTTTAGAAAGATTAAAACAGATTTCTCCAACTTCTTGAAGTTCTTCATGATTTTCTTGAATAATCAAATCATGATATCTTTGCATAAAATGAATTGCCCCTTCTAAAACAAGAATCGTACATTCATAAAATTCCTTTTGTTCTTTCCTACAATTTTTTAATTTTTCTTGCGCTTTTTCCATTAATCCTTGTGGACCTAATTTTAACCATAAAGCACTATCTGGACAAATATGCCCTTGGGCATGATCTTTTTGATTAATTTTTACTACTTTACTTATTTCATTAATTTCTTTTCCATAAGTTCCTTTAATGGCATCTTCAAGAGATTTCCCTTTCCAATAAGGATAAATCTTTTCTCTAAATTCTTTAATATCTTCTTCTTTTACTAAAAATTGATCTTGGGGTCTTGTTGGTAATGTTTCAAATTCTTGGTTGATCCAAGAACATCCACTTTCAGGAAAAACCACACCATAACGTACACCTTTGGTACGATTTCCTACAATCAATTCTTCCTCTTCAACAGCTATCTCTAATTCTTCTAATGCTGCTTTTAAAGATAAAGCTCTTTTTTTAGGAATAGATAAATCTTCATTTTCTTGATAAACACGCGTAATGATGCGTGCTTGTTCAATAGAAGCATAACGTTTACTACTTAACATCTTTTCTTTTAACTTAGAAATTCTTTTTGTTTGATATAAACAATTCATAACACGCCTCCTTTTATTGATTTTTATTATTACAAGGTCATTATAAGTTATAAAACAATAGTATTCAATAATTGTTTTATTGATTTTACAAAAAAAGAAATCATTAAATGATTTCTAATCCATACTCCATTATTTTTTCCTTAAAAGGACTTCCTAACTCTTGTTCACCAATATATCCCGTAAATTCACTTAAATGTCCAAAAACATAATTTCCATCTAAATTAAACTTTTCATTTTCGGCCACAAGATAACATTTTTTACTTGCATCCATGACTTCTTTTTTCGTAAGACCATCTTCAACATCATATGTGGTTACTTTTCCATCATGAACATTCATTCCTACCGTACCGATAAAAGAAAGATCAAAACGATAATTGTGAATTTGTTCAATTGCAAGAGTACCTATAAAACCATCTTTAGCTCGATTAAAATGTCCTCCAATGAAAATAAGATTTACTTTATGTTCCCCTTGTCTAAATAATTGCATAATATCAATCATATTTGTAATAATTGTAAGTGATATATTTTTTTGATAAATACACTTAGCAAGTTCTAAATTCACTGTAGAGATTCCTAAAAAAATCACTGTATTTTCTTCAATCAATTCAACAGCTTTTTTTGCAATAATTTTCTTTTGTGATAAACGTACACTCATACGTTCATCTACGTGATAAGCATGAAGGTTCTTTCTTACTTGCATGGCTCCTCCATGAATACGTTTTAAAAGTCCTTCTTTTTCTAGAGACGTTAAATCTTTACGAATGCAATCTTCTGTGACTTCAAAATCGTTTGCGAGTTCTTTAACTTTTACTTTTCCTTCTGTATTTAATCTTGCCAGTATTTGTTCATGTCTTTCTTGTTGAAGCATTTTTTCTACCTCTCTTTTATGACATTTTAACATATTCAAAATATCTTGAAAACGAGTAACAATACCTATCAACTTGATAAAATATGCAAAAATACACTTTTTTACTTGATAAAATATGTAAAATTACACATTTTATCAAGTTATAACTCTTTTTCATAAAAATAAGGACTACAACGAGTCCTTATTTATTGGCAAGACAATCTTAAAGGTTGTTCCTTTACCTAATTCACTTTCTAAATGAATTGTTCCTTTATAATATTGAACAATGTGTTTTACAATTGCAAGTCCAAGACCTGTACCACCTGTTTCTTTATCACGTCCTGCATCGCATCTAAAGAAACGTTCAAAGACACGCCCTTGATCAATAAGTGAAATACCACGACCTGTATCACTTACTTCAATAATGTAGTCTTGATCAACAAGATAAGAATGAATATTTAAACTTCCTTTTTGTTTATTATATTTTACTGCATTATTGATCAGGTTATTCATTAATTGTTGGACATGTTGATGATTTGCGAGATATGTTTGTGATGTTAAATCACATGTAACTTTAATTTCTCTCTTTTCAATTTCAACTTTTAATGATTCTAAAATATCATCGACAATTGGTTGAAGATGAACAGGATGTTGTATAACTTCAATATCTTTATTTTCAAGTCTTGAAATCATTAAGATATCACTGATAAGACTTGACATCTGATCAACTTCTTTTTGAATTTTATCCAATGCTTGTTTTCTTGCTTTTGGATCATCAATCATTCCTGTTTGAAGAAGTTCACTATAACCACGAATAGATGTCATAGGTGTTTTTAATTCATGAGAAACATTTGAGAAAAATTCTTGACGCATCTTTGTAGCGTTAACTGAATCTGTGACATTTACAAAGAGTAAAGTCACACCATATTCTACTTTAGCAAGATGGCAATCATAGACTTCTTCATCTTTTTTTAGAGTAACAATTTTAGGTTCTACACCTATATTTTCTAATTGATCTATAATTTGATGATCGAAGATAAAATCTTGTATAGGTTGATTGACTTCCATTTTATCACTAAAAAGTTGTTTAGCTTTTTTATTGACCATAAGTATTTCATAATTTGTATCTAATAAAATGAACCCTTCATTCATTTTATCAAGAATACTATTTATTTTTAATCTTTCATTTTTCAAAGTTTTTAGTGTTTTTCTTATTGTATCTGCTTGTTCTTTAAGTTTTGTCGCAATAACATTAAATTCATCATATTGATAATGATCAAAACTTAAATAACGATTATCATTGATTTTAGAAACCTCTTCACTAATTTCTTCTAATGGTTTAGTAAGTGTTCTAGAAAAACGATAAGAAAGAGCTAAAGCAACACATAATGATAAAGCAGCACTAATAAATAATGGTTCTAAAAGTGGTCCTATATTATCAAAGATACCATTATAAGGAATCGCAATACGAACAACATAATCGCGATGATAATAAGCCACATACATCATATTCTTTTTAACAGTTGAAGAATAACGTATCGCATAACCAAACCGATCACTTAAAGCTTCTTTAAATTCACTACGTCCACTATGATTTTCTTGAATCCCCTCTTTATCACTATCCGCTAAGACATTTCCATCTTTATCAATAATTGTAAGCCGAGTATCTTTTGTATAAGCTAAATCATTAAGTTTCTCTACTTGATTATCTAAAGGTTTTTGATAATCAATTTGATTTTCTACAAGCTTTACCGTATAGTACATATCTTTTCTTGTTGTTTGCATCATTTGATCTGATAAAATAACCATTGATACACTTGAAGAAAATAATAATGTCACAATTAAAACTGTCGCAAAATATTTAAATAACGCTTTATTCATTTTTATTTCACTTCCTCAACGAATCGGTATCCTACGCCCCTGATTGTTTTAATATATTTATTTCCATCATCATCTAATTTTGCTCTTAAAGCACGAATATGAACATCTAAAACTCTTGATTCCCCAATAAAATCATAACCCCAAATATGATTTAAAATTTCGTCTCTTTCTACTACACGACTATGATTTTCAATTAAATAAAGAAGTAATTGATATTCTTTATTAGTAAGTTCCATGACTTGTCCATTATGAGTTACCATTCTTGTTTGTTTATCAATTTTCAATGTATCACTTTCAAGTATTGGTGTTGCTTTAGGTGTATGTCTTCTAAGCAAAGAACGCACTCTTGCTTGTAATTCTAAAACCCCAAAAGGTTTGGTCATATAATCATCACTACCACTATCTAATCCATTAACTTTATCAATTTCTCGATCTTTTGCACTTAAAATAAGTATTGGCATTTCTTGATCTGTTTCTCTAATTTTCTTGATGGCATCAATTCCTGAAATACCAGGCAACATTAAATCAAAAACCGCTAAATCCACTTGATCATTCTCCATACTTTTCAAAGCATCTAAAGCATTAGAAAATTGTTTAACATTATACCCTGCACTCGTCAAAGCTAAATCAATAATTTCTCTAATATTTTCATCATCTTCTATAACATATATACATTCTTTCATCCTTTTCACATCCTTTACATTATCTTAACATAGTAAGTAGGTAGTTATGTTAAGTTTAGGTTAAAAGTTGATTAGAAATAAAAGAACTTACTCATGCTATTTGATTTACCTTTTTTTGTAAATATCTAAATCAGCAACCATTTTAGTTTAATAAAAAAGCTATTTTTATACAAATCAAAAATAGCTTTTTATTAGTTTATTCGTAAGTTAAGTACAATTTTATTTTTGAATTACTTTTCAAACTTTCTCCTTCCATCAATGTATAAACATTTTTATCTTTTAACCTTTTTTCTGAAATAAAATAACATTTATAATTAGAAAAACCCTCATTTTCTAATAAATTAATTTTAGATATCGTTTTTGGTTTTGAGGTATTTATATTGCTAGAACAATCAAGATAAATACACGTATCTTCATCAATTAATTTCATAGTTATTTTCCCTTCATCAGTACTATAACCTTTAAATATATTTTTTATATCAAAATGGTTATTGATTTCGTAACTGCCTAAAACATCTTGAATAATTTCACCATCTTTTTCATATTGAAAATAAAATGTTATATTATTGACATTTTTTGACAAGTAATGATATCTTGCATAATAAGTTGAAGATACATCATCTTGTTTTAAAGATAAAACAGCATCTTTTTCTAAAGACATATAATGAACAATACTTATACCAAAGGCAACGATAAAAAGAACAAAAATATAAAATAGTTTCTCATTCTTTTTAGTTATATGACTACGAATTTGATCAAGCATAATAATACCTCCTTATATTTTTATTATATAGGAAGCAATCCTTCTTTTAAATAAATACTTATATAGTCCAAAAGAAAAAACCTCTCTAAAAGAGGTCTAAATTAATCGCGTATTGTTAAGTTTTCCTGTTTGATTAAATTCAATCCATTCACAGATATTAACAACATGATCACCAATTCTTTCAAAGTATTTCGCAATCATTAAGAAATTGATTGTTAAATCACCTTTATCATTTGATTCTTTAATCATTTGAATAATATCTTCTTTAACTTGATCAAACAATTCATCCATTTTAATATCCATCTTCTTTACTTCTAAAGCATGTTTTAAATCATGTTGATGGAATGCATCTAAGGATTCTTTAACCATTTTAGTCGCAATTTTTGCCATATCTTGAATATGTCCAATCATTAAGAAACTATCCATTTCTTTCATTTCTAAAATCAATTCAGCAATATCTGCACTTTGATCCCCAATTCTTTCTAAATCAGTAACTACTTTTAAAGCAGTAGAAACATCTCTTAAATCAGAAGCAACTGGTTGTTGTTTTAAAATCAAAGATAAACATTTTGCTTCAATTGATCTTTCCACATCATTAATTTGTTTATCTCCATGAATAATATCTCGAGCAAGTTCATAATCTTGTTCCTTAAATGCTGTAACACAGTTTTCAATAGCTAAAACAACTAGATGACACATTCTATCTAAATCAACATGCATCTTATTAAGTTCTTGATCAAATTGACTTCTTGGCATCTTTCTTTCCTCCTATCCAAATCTACCAGTAATATAATCTTCAGTTCTTTTATCTTTTGGCATACCAAAGACATCTTTTGTTGGTCCATATTCTACCATTTCTCCAACTAAGAAGAAGGCAGTATAATCAGCAATACGACTTGCTTGTTGCATATTGTGAGTAACAATTGCAATTGTATATTGATCTTTTAATTGTAATAGAAGTTCTTCGATTTTAAGTGTTGAAATTGGATCTAAGGCACTTGTTGGTTCATCTAATAAGATAACTTCTGGTTGTACCGCTAAAGCACGGGCAATACATAGTCTTTGTTGTTGTCCACCAGATAGACCTAAAGCACTTGAATGTAAACGATCTGAAACTTCATCATAAAGTGCTGCTGCTTTTAAACTATCTTCAACGATTTTATCAAGTTGTTTTTTATTTTTAATACCATGGATGCGTGGTCCATAAGCGACATTATCATAAATTGACATAGGGAATGGATTTGGTTGTTGAAAAACCATTCCGACTTTTTTTCTAAGTAAAGTTGTATCAACACGGCTATCATAAATATCTTCACTATCTAAGATAACATCCCCTTCAATTTTAACATTATCAACATAATCATTCATACGATTCAATGTTTTTAAAAATGTTGATTTACCACACCCTGAAGGGCCAATAAATGCAGTAATTTTATTTTCTTTAATATCTAAACTGACATCTTTTAAAGCATGTTTTTGTCCATAATACAAATTCAGATGTCTTGCTTCTATTTTATTTTCCATCTTAATTATCCCCTTTATTTACATCAAATCTGCGACTGATCCATTTAGCTAACATATTTAAACCTAAAACAATAACTACTAAAACAAGAGCAATCACAAATGAAACTTCATAATTTCCTTTAGCCATTTCTAAATATAATTGAATAGTAAGAGTTCCCCCACTACTTAACAAATGTCCAAAAATATTTGTTGGTATGATTGCGACAGAACCAGCTGTAAATAATAAGGCAGCGGATTCAGCAACGATACGTCCCATTGCAAGAATAACTCCTGTTAAAATTCCAGGAATCGCACTTGGTAAAAGAACTGTACGAATCATATACCATTTTGTTGCTCCAATTCCTAAAGCAGCTTCACGATAGCTTTTAGGAACACATTCTAAAGCTGTTTGGGTATTTCTTGAAATGATTGGTAAAATCATAATGGCAAGTGTAAGTGAACCTGTCAAAATTGAGAATCCTAAATGACAAACAGACCCAAAGAACAACATTCCAAATAATCCATAGATAATTGAAGGAATACCCGCTAAGACTTCTGTTGTAAATGAAATGATATTAACAAATTTTTTATTTTTTGTATATTCATTTAGATAGATTGCTCCACCGATACCAATTGGACAAGCAACAAGAAGTGTCACAATAACAATATAAAGAGTATTAATAATATTTGGTAAAATCCCCACTGTATCATTAATGATGCTTGTTGTATTTACTAAATAAGAAAAATCAAAGGCCGGTATTCCTCGATAGAGGATATAACCAATAATAACTAATAAGATAAAAATTGAAAGAAATGAACTTAATTGAATAAGTGCATAAAGAACTTGATCACTGACACGTTTCTTTTTTTCTAAGATTGTATTATTCATCTAAGTCACCTCTTTTTAAAACATATGTTAAGACTAAGTTAATAACCATAATAAAGATAAACAGTACAAGTCCAATTGTGAATAAAACTTGTCTATGTGTACCACTGGCATATCCCATTTCTGAAACGATGGCTGTTGTTAGAAAACGAACAGAATTAAATGGAAGTGGAAGAGATACTGCATTTCCGGCTACTAACAAAATAGCCATCGCTTCTCCAATAGCACGTCCTACGCCAAGTACTATCGCTGACATAATGCCTGATTTAGCACTTGGTACAACAACTTTAAAAATTGTTTGCATTTTACTTGCACCTAGGGCTAATGAGCTTTTACGATAATCATCAGGGACTGCCTTTAAAGCAGTTTCTGAAATATTAATAAGTGTAGGTAAAATCATAATTGCTAGTACGATAATGGCAGATAATAAATTGGCTCCACCCGTAAATTGATGTGTTTTAGAGCCATGATAAATCATTAATTCTAATTTATACATCATTGGATTAACAATAAGAATTCCTAATAATCCATAAACAACAGATGGAATTCCTGCAAGTAATTCAATTGCTGATTTTAATATTTTTCTAAGTTTTACTGGTGCAATTTCAGCAAGGTTGATTGCTGTAAATAAACCAATAGGTACGCCAATACAAATTGCTAGAAAAACCCCTACAATAGAAGTTAAAATAACATAGGCAATCCCATATTGAGGATGAGCTGCTGTTGGCGCCCATGTTGTAGAAAACAAAATACCTGTAATTCCTTCTTTAAAAATGGCAGGTGTCCCTGAAATAATCATATATCCTGTAATAGTAACAACGGCTAAAACAGAGATAATAGCACAGCCACGAAAGATCATCGCGGCTGTTTTTTCTACTAGGGATTTTGCTTTCTTATGGCTAATAATTGATAACTTTTTTTCCATAATACTTCCCTCTTTATTTTTATTTATTTGGTGTTACTAATCCAACTTTTTCAATGATTTTTTGTCCATCATCACTATTGATGAAATCAAATACTGCTTGAACTTGTTTAGATTGTTTACTAATTTTTCCATTTGTTGCCATAACGAATGGTCTTTGTAAAGCATAACTTCCATCTTTTACTGTTTTTTCACTTGGTTCAACACCATCTAATTGAAGAGGAGAAACTGTATCATCTAATACGTCTAATGAAACATAACCGATTGATCCAGAAGTTTTAGCAACTTTAGCAAGAACAGCACCAGTTTCATTTAATTCTTGAGCATATTGACATTGATCTTCAATTCCTAATAATTCTTCAAATGCTCCACGCGTACCAGAACCAGCTTCACGTCCGATAACAACGATTGCTTCATCTTGTCCACCTAAATCTTTCCAGTTAGTAATTTGTCCTGTATAGATTTTTGCTAATTGATCTTTTGTTAAGTTTGTTACTTTATTAGATTTGTTTGTAATTGTTGCGATACCATCGATAGCGACAATATTTTCTTCTAATCCTTTTGCTTTTTCTTCATCTGTTAAAGCACGAGAAGAATCTCCGATATCTGTTGTTTTTGAAGCAACTGCTTCTAGACCTGCACCAGATCCTGTAAATTGTGCTTCTAATTGTAAGTTTGGATATTTTTCTTTAATTCCTTCTGATAAGGCATTAACGAATTTTTCCATTGAAGTTGATCCGTTTAAACTTACCTTTCCACTAATGTCATCTGATGCACTATTTGATCCTCCGCCACATCCGGCTAAACCAAGACACATCATGAAAACCATTAAAACACTTAATACTTTCTTTTTCATTTTTATTTACCTTCCTTTGTTTTCTCTTAAGATATTATTTATTTTTGTTTCCTTTTCTTAAGACACTCCTATCATAGTGTTTTTCAACACTTTCAAAAATCAAAAGAACGTATGGTTTATGTTAAGTTTATGTAAAATGAAAAAAGTCCATGTTTATAAACACGAACTCACTTTTTATTATTTTTTCCTATAACGTTTACCCTTAGTAACTCCTTTTTCTTCAAGCATTCCTTTTTCTACAAGTTCATTTAAAAGTTCTCTTGTTCTTCTTTCTTTAATATCTAAATCTTTTATAAGTTCACTTGCTTTATACCACTCTTTAGGTTCCATAAGGGTTAGAATTTTTTCATATTTATTTTTTGTTTTTTCAGCACTTTTTTTCGGCATTTCGGCACTTTTTTTCGGCATCTTTTTTTCAAATGAAAGAGTCAAAATCGTTCGACTTGGTAAATTTTCTTCTTCAATCAACGGTTCTTCCCATCCTTCATTTTCCCAAACGCTTAATAACTCGGGTACTCCACTTCCTGCACGTTCTCCAATACCAATCAGATTAAACATCTTCATAAGTCCTTTATTACGAGGATCTGATTTGCCGCCACGTTTCATTTGTTTCTTGCCCACACGAATAGTTCCTGGATTTTCAATAGTTAAACAATTCATATCTTGTTTAATAACAATTCCTCTTGGAATATAAAAGTCCGCATTCACTAAACAATTCGCAAGTACTTCTCTTAATGCACGATGGACAGGTGTATCATCAATACGATTACCGCCTATCATTTGAAAAGGCATTTTTACGTTACGAATAATTTTATTATAGACTCTAAAATAAAAATCAAATAAATTACCCGTCCATTCACCTGAGGTCGATTGTAAACGATCGGTCCAACGAATCATAGGATCCAACATTTCTCGATAATCTAAAAAGTATTCTGGATAATAATCCACAATGGCATATTCTTCCCCAAACATCAATAGTCCAGCAACAGTTGGATGAAATTGACGATCTTTTCCTTTTTTTACCGCTCCTATTTTCAACAAATAGTTTTCATCATCTAAATTTTCCCAAGGATGTCCCATTCTAAAAACACGATGGCGATTACGATAAGAATGAATTGTTTCTAGATTTAAAACAGATAAATCCATTTCTTCAACCATTGCCATATCCATCGTTTCTTCTACTTGATCACGAAGCATCTCTTTTACTTGTTCTTTTGTACAATGATAATCTCCTGTATGTGTTCTTTTAAAAGTTCCATTAAATAAATCATTATTAATATAAACTGGCTTTTGTTCTCTTTTTGCCATTGGAACATAGATTAGAATAATCAAGTCTTCATTAACAACGTATGTTTTTACATCATTTTCATCTAACAAATTCACATTTACTTTTTGTAAATTATGCATTTGATTCCAAAAATCATCTAATAATTTTTCTCTATCGCTTACCTTTAAACCTGTTGTTTTCCAATTACGATTTGCTTGTTCTTTTATACCTAATATAATAACTCCACCATAGGTATTTGCCATTGCTGAATAAGTTTCCCATAAAGATAATGGTAATCCATTCTTGGCTTTTTTGACTTCTCTACGATTATCTTCTTTATATAAATCAAAATTCTTTAAATCAAATAATTCCTCCATCAAAATACCCTCCTTTTATTATGTATAATATAAAAAATAAGCACTTCAATATGTAGAATAATTATACCTTATTTCAAAAAAAGTAGATATAAAAAGCTTCATGTTTTTATACATTAAAACCCTACCTTACTAAGTAGGGCATAAAAATACATGTTTTTATAATAATGATAGACTTCATTCTTTTGTATATGAAAAGGATACTTTTGCATGTACCCTTTTCATATATGATAGGTTAGAGAGCAAATTCACATTTTGCCTGAATTATGGTAAGTCATATGTGCTTGTGCTCTTGAAATTTCATAGTCTACACTATGAACATCTCTGGATAAATCATGAAGTTCTTTAGTTTCTAAGTAATTGTCTTTCCCTTTATTTTTTCTATTTTGAATAAATAGATAAAGGTTAATGGCAATTATAACAATGATAATTAATACAACTAAATAAATAAGCTTCATATGTATCACCTCTTTAATTTATTATATCATATAATATGTGGAAATATTGTGTATTTATCAATTCTTTTTTTGATGATAAAGGCAATCAGTCTAAGTGGATTAATCCTTGGCATATCAGTGAATATGCCAATTTTTTTGTCTTATTTTGACCTAATTTAGCCCTAAAATGACTTATTTTTAGACATAGTTTCATGTTGAGAATATGTAAAAAGTCCCTATGTTACAAGGGTTTTAAAATAGTTATATATTTATGCCCCACTTAGTAAGGTAGGGGTTACATTAACTTTTTTATCTATTTATTTTTGCCAAAAATGAATTGCATCCTTGATCCATCCTTTAGCACTTGTATGAATTCCTAAACCAAATCCATGACCTAAAGAAGAATATTTGTGGAATTCAACATCAACTCCTTGTCACTTTAAAAATATTAATTCTTCTTTCCATAACATGCCAAGAGGCAATCCCATCATTTTCACCAACACATACAAAAGTTGGTGGTCCATTTCTTGTACAATCACTATGTCCCGTATATTGCATCACTACAGCTCCTGGTTTTGGTAAATATTTTCCACCAAAAGAAATTAGTGCCATAGCTTCCTAAATAAGGTGCCATTCTTGCTCCAGCAGCCCCATAAAGAATAACAATTTGTATCAACTTCTAATTCTCTGGCATGTTCAAAAATAAACTCAATTACTCTCGCAAGATCAAGGCACGTTATATCAACTCCTCCTGTACGATATTGTAAGGCAAAACCATTGTAGCCTTGTTTTGATAAATAAAGGGCACGAGGCATACTTTCATGAATCGAACCAATATAACTAAAACCTCCACCTGCATTTATAATCGCAAAAGGTGCGTTCTTTTTTCCTTCGAAAAAGAAAAGTCTGTTTTTCTTTCTCTGTATAGATATCATAGAATTGATTTACTTGTTTTCTTTGATTTCATATATTCTAATACTTCTAAAGTTATACTTACTTCAATATGACTATAATAAGGAAGTAAATAGTCAACATCTTTTAGGATCATATTATTTTATCCATATCCCCATACATTATTAATATCTCGTATCACTATAATTATCTGTTATATAAAAAAGTGAAACCGAAGTTCCACTATTTTCTTACATATTTTAAATATAAACCTGATTTCATTAAGAGATCACTTTGTTTTAAATCAAATGTTTGACCTATATATTCATGACAATCTTTAAAAATATTAGGTTGTTTTTCTTCTCCTGATACAACAGGAGAAACAACAAGACTTAATTCATCTATTAAATCCTCTTTAATAAAGTAGGTATTCGTAATTCCTCCACCTTGTAATAAAAGCTTTTTAATAGAAAATAAATCATAAAGCTTTTCTAAAGCTAGTCTTAAATCTATTTCATCTTTACCAGTAAATAGATAAGAAATATTTAATGATTTTAATGTTTCTAGGTATTGACTGGAAATATTTTCTGTAAGAATTACGATTAAGTTTTTATCTTTAAGTCTTGGATTTTGATAAACAGATTGATCAAAAGAAATTTGACCTTGAGGATCAATCACTACAATCCATTTATTTTTATCATCTTTATAAATATAATCTATTTTTTGGATAGGATTTTGATTTAAAACAGGTGCTGTTTTAGAACTTGAAAACATTTCTTGAGCAGTTGTTGTACCATAAATGATCGCATCCCCATTATAATCTTTAGAAATGTCACTATAAATCTTTGCAAGTTCTAACGTTTGTTTTTCTCTAAAGAAACCACCTGCAATTTTACCATCTATTGATTGTAACATATGGCATATGACATAAGGTCTATTCATATTATCCCTCCAATACCTTTATTTTTAGTATTTAACTTCTATTAAAGTTTCTTGTAATTGTACAGATGAAGCACTTGTATTTTTGACTTCTTTTAAATCTGCATAATTTGTGACTAGAACAGGAGTTTCTAAAGAATAACCGGCTTCTTTAATTTTATTCATATCAAATTCAACAAGTAATTGACCTTGTTTAATTTGATCACCTTGTTTAATATGGGCAGTAAATCCTTCACCATTAAGTTGTACAGTATTAATACCAATGTGAATAAGTAATTCAACACCTGCATCACTAGTAATCCCAATTGCATGTAAACTTGGGAATAAAACAGTAACAGTACCCGTTACAGGAGCATAAACTTTTCCTTCTTTTGGTAAGATCACAACACCTTTTCCTAAAGCACCTGAGGCAAAAGCAGCATCACTTGATTCTTCGATTGATTTTACTTCTCCTTTAATGGGAGATAAAATTGTTTCTTCTTCTAATTTTGTCACTTCTTTATTTTCAACTTGTTGATCATTTGTTTTATAGAAAATCATTGTTAAAACAAAACCAACAACTAATGAAACAGCTCCCGCAATTAAGGAAACAATCATACCTGTTGCATTTCCTTTTGGTGAAATGTAGTTTACAACACTAAAGATTCCAAGACCACCAATAACATATTGTTTTACTGCAACTGTTCCCATGATGGCACCACCAACAGCTCCACCAATACAAGAGAAGACAAATGGTGTTTTTTCAGGTAATAAGAAACCATAGATAGCTGGCTCTGTTACCCCACAGAATGCAGAAATCACACCAGGAATCGCAAGTGCTTTTTTGTTTTCATCTTTTAATTTTAAATACATCGCTGCAAGAACACCTGTTGCCGCAAATGTTGTTCCTAACATACCTGGTAAAATTGTATCATATCCTAAGTTTCCAATATTGACCATAGCCATTGGTACAAGTGCCCAATGTAAACCAAAGATAACTAAGCATTGCCATAATGCTCCAATGACAAACGCAGTTACAATTGGTGAAAAAGCATAAAGTCCAGCAAACATATTCGATAAAACTGTTGTTAATAAACTTACAACAGGTCCAATAACAAGTAAACCAATTGGAAGTGAGATAATTAAAACAAAGAATGGCACAAAGAAGTTTTGTAACATTTCAGGTACAAATTTCTTCGCAATCTTTTGAATTTGAGCCGCTAAAGCGACAATACAGATAACGGGTACAACGGTACTTGTATAGTTACCTGAAACAAATGGAATACCAATGAATTTTGTATAATAAGCTCCAATAAATGGTAATGTTCCAATTGCTTTTCCTGCAGCTGATAATGTATCTGTTTGAATTGTTGGATAACAAAGTGTTGCTCCAATAATCATTCCAACAATAACATTAACATTGAATTTTTTAGCTGCAGTATATCCTAAAATAATTGGTAAAAAGTTAAAAATAGAATCACCAATCGCATTTAAAATCATATAAGTTCCACTATTACTGAAACTTGATCCTAAAATAAAGACTAATAAAGCATTTAATCCTTTAATAATCCCTGCTGCACATAATGGTCCTAAGATAGGTTGGAAACATCCTGAAATAATATCAATTAACTTATTGAAAAGTCCTTGTGGTGCTTCTTCTTCTACTTGTTGGGTTCCATTACTAATACCTGCAAGTTCACATACGTCTGCGTATACTAAAGGTACATGATTTCCAATAACAACTTGATATTGTCCTGCTGATTTCATCACAGTAACCACACCAGGGTTATTTTTTAATGCTTCATCATTGGCTTTTGATTCGTCTTTTAAACGAAAACGTAATCTTGTAACACAATGTGTTAAGCTGTTGATGTTTTCCTTTCCACCAACATTTTCCAAAATCTCTTTGGCTAAATTTTCATACTTACTCATAATTTTCCTCCATCTTTCTAAAGTATTGAAATTTGAAGGTTTGGCCAACTTAATGTCACCATCCAATTAATGACTATTTCCAAGATAAACTACACGATGTATATGAATCGTTAAATATAGTTTTTCTTCGTCATAAAGTTCATAGTTATATTGATTTTTTATGTATATCGCAATTTTTTCGACACATTGATAGGCATTGGCATATTTTACTTGAACCACTTCCAACAAATCATCTTCTTGTTTGTTTTGTTTTTTATGTTCAACTAAACGTTGTGCAAAAAATTTCAAATGGGTAATAAAACGATAGTAATAAGCACTTTCTTCATTAAATTCTATCTTAAAGTGATAACGAACAATATTTTCAATTTCTTGCATGATTTTCGTAATTTCATACATGTCATGAACATCTTCATCTAGTTGTCCATTAACAATATGTAACGCAATAAATCCTGCTTCATCATTTGGTAAAAGCACACCTGTTTTCTTTTCAATAATTTCAAGAGCCTTTTTCCCTATTTGATATTCTTCTTTATAAAATCTTTGAATATCCCATAATAAAGCATTCTTTACTAAAATATCGTCTTTTGCTCTAACAACAGCTGTATAAATGTGATCGACCATAGAAATATAGATATTATCATTTAAAGCTTTTCCTAAACTCAATCTTGCTTCATCCATAATCTCTTCACCGATTTCTAAATATTCTAAAGGAATATCCACAACAAGTTCTTTAAATCGACTTAAAACTTCTTGGTTATGTAGATAAAAAACTTTATCAATTGTTTCTGGTTCTATCGTATCCCCTGTTTTCTTTTTAAAACAGATTCCTCGCCCCATCACAATCTTTTCTTCGTTATTTTCAATAACGACAGCTACATTGTTGTTTAAAACTTTGCTTATTTCCATAATCACCCCTCCAAAATAAAAACCTATTTATTGCGCACTTAAAAAGGGTGGCAATAAATAGGTTTAGCTTGTACTTAAACAATCACTATCCTATAAACTACTCGAACATATTATCACAAATTTAAAACGGTAACAATCTTTTTTATTAGCGTTTTAAGCCACAAATCATTTCTACAGTGGCTGGATCATAGTGAGAGAAGAATGAACTTGTATCTTTATTAAGTGAAGCAATTGTTTGCATATCTTCTTCACTTAATTCAAAATCAAAGATATTTAAGTTTTCTTGCATTCTTTCTTTTCTAACTGTTTTAGCTAATGGCTCAATTCCTCTTTGTACAAGCCATCTTAAAATAACTTGTCCGACTGATTTATGGTATTTGTTTCCAATTTCTACAAGTGTTTCATTTGAAAAGATTCCATTTTTACCTTCCGCAAATGGTGCCCATGCTTCTAATTGAACACCATATTTTGTATTGTAAGTTAAGGCTGCATCTTGTTGATGGAAAGGATTCACTTCTACTTGGTTGACAGCTGGTACAACTTCTGTATCTAAAGCTAAGTCTACTAAACGGTCTGGATAGAAGTTAGATACACCAATCGCTTTAATTTTTCCTTCTTTATATAAATCAATTAAAGCACGATAAGCTCCATGATAATCTTTAAATGGTTGATGTAATAGAACTAAATCAAAATAATCTAATTGCATTTTCTTTAATGATTCTTCTACAGATGTTTTTGCTTTTTCGTAACCATAATTAGAAATCCATACTTTAGTAGTAATAAATAATTCTTCTCTTGGTACATTTGTTTCTTGAATCGCTTTACCTACTGCTTCTTCATTTCCATAAGATTGTGCAGTATCAATTAAACGATATCCTGCATCGATTGCATCTAAAACAACTCTTTTACATTCTTCATCTTTAACTTGGAAAACACCAAAACCAACAACTGGCATTTTCACTCCATTATTTAATGTTTTGTATTCCATAGTTATTCTCCTTCTTCAAAATTACATTTTGTTGTCGCAAGTCTTTGTAATGATTCTTTAGTCACTTTATAAAATGGAGTATGTTTATTCACTTTTTCAATTTCTTTCATTTCTTCTTCTGTTAGTTCAAAATCAAAGATTTGAGCATTTGCTTCAATGTGATCTAATGATTTACTTCCAGGAACAAGACCAAATCCCATTTGAAGATGCCATCTTAAAATAATTTGTACAGTTGATTTATGATATTTCTTTGCTAGTTCTATAAAGATTGCCTCTTTTAACATATCACTATTTCCATGTCCTAGAGGATACCATGATTGAAGTTGTATATGATTTTTTTTACAAAAATCATATACATGTTCTGCTGGATAATAAGGATGACATTCTACTTGCATAATCATTGGTGCTATTTCACATCGATCGATGATTTCTTGGATTTGTGCAACTTGGAAATTAGAAAGTCCAATCGCTTTGATTTTTCCTTCTTTATACGCTTTTTCTAACATTTTATAAGCATAAATATAATTATTAACGGGATGATGTAAAATCATAACATCAATATAGTCTACGCCTAATCTTTTTAAAGTATCTTCGATGGCTTGATCATTTTCATAGAGTGTAGGTCCTAACTTTGTTTCTAAATAATAATCTTCTCTTTTTAATCCTGATTGTTTTAAACCTTTTCCTACTTCAACTTCATTTCCATAACGGTTGGCTGTATCAATGAGTTGATAACCATGGGTTAAGGCGAAAGCTACATTGTCTTCAATTTGTTTACCAAATTGTTGAATGGTACCAAATCCAAGTTGAGGGATTTGGTACCCATTATTTAAAGTAATGAAATTAGTCATGTATTTTTAATCCCATTAAACGTGTTTCGTTAGCAGGATCTTCAGGATTATGAGATGGTTTGTTTGTATCTAAGGCTTGCATTGCTTTCATTTCTTCTTCTGTTAATTCAAAGTCAAAGATGTCAATGTTTCCTTTCATTCTTTCTTCATTTGTAGATTTAGGTAAAGAAATAACTCCTTCTTGATAAATCCATCTTAAGATAATTTGACCGGCATTTTTGTTATATTTTTTAGCTAATGAAACAATTGTTTCATTTTCCAATAACTCTTTATTTCCATGTCCTAATGGATACCATGCTTCTAAACGAATATCATTTTCAGCCATCACTTTTCTTAATTCTTTTTGTTGCACAAATGGGTTAAATTCTACTTGGTTAACTGCTGGCATTACCGTCATACCATCTTTATATTTATTCCATAAGTTCACAGTAATATTAGAAATACCAATAGATTTGATTTTACCCGCTTGATATGCTTCTTCTAAAGCTTTCCAAGCTCCTAAATAATCACCATAAGGTTGATGTAATAAATAAAGATCAATATAATCAACTCCTAATAATTTCATAGAAGTTTCAATACCTTTTTTCGCATTTTCATAACCATAATCTTGTAACCATAATTTTGAAGTAATAAAGATTTTTGAACGATCAATACCACTATCTTTAATGGCTTTTCCTACATCACTTTCATTACAATAACCAGCAGCTGTATCAATATGACGATATCCTGCTTTTAAAGCAGCTAAAGTTGCATCATAAGTAGGCCCATCATTAGGAATCATGAAGACTCCAAATCCTACTGCTGGGATTGTTTGTTTATTATTTAATTCAAATGTTTTCATTATTATCTCCTCCAATTTCTATCTTTATTTTAGTTTTAAATTCTATAAATGTACAATATCAATAGTGCATGTTAGTATAACTGGAAGTTATACAAAAAAAAGCTATACGAGATAGCTTTTTATATTCACATAACAACAAAAATCATATAATTTATATTAACTATAAATGTTTTTTATACATAGAACAGTCTTTATCGTGTGAATTAATAAAACCGGTTGCTTGTAAATAGGAATATATAATCGTAGAACTTACGAATTTCATTTCTCTTTTTTTCAAATCATTGGAAATGACATTGGATAGATTATTTGTTATTTTTAGTAAATGCCGTTAAATAATTATAAAAACTACCGTATTCGTTGATAATACTCTTAAATATTCTAGCATTGTTAATACTTGCTTTGATCTTTAACTAATTTCTTATGATTTTCTCATTAGATAATAATTCATTGATTTTATCTTCGTCATAATTTATAACTTGTTCTATATCAAAATAATCATAAACCTCTTTGAAAGACTCTCTTTTATTTAATACACATTCACAAGATAATCCTGCTTGAAATGATTCTAATATCAACATTTCAAATAAATATTGATCATCATAATTAGGTATTCCCCATTCTAAATCGTGATATTTTACATATAAAGGATTATCTAAATTACACCATTTACATCTTTTTCATAAAGCTGTCCCCTTTTTAGGAATAAAAAATTTACTCATGTCATTTTGTTCATGCTTCAAAAGTGCTACCTTATTTTTTATTCCACCCCCATAACCTGTTAAACTTCCATTTGAACCAACAACTCGGTGACATGGGATAATAATACAAATAGGATTCCAACCTACTGCACCACCAACAGCCTGACTAGACATTTTTTTAATTCCTCTTTTTTCAGCAATCATCTTTGATATATCTTTATAAGTTAAAGTACTTCCAAAAGGAATAGAATTCATGATATCTGATACTTCTTTTCTAAAAGGCGTTAAATTATTTATTTTATATTTGGGTGTAAAATCAGGATTTTCGCCACTAAAATAAATATCCAACCATTGACAAGTTTCCTTAAAAATAGGCAATTCTTTTTCCTGACAGTCGACAATATGCTTAGATGCATTCCTTGAACCAACAAACCATAAATCCGTTAAATATTCTCCATCGCTATTCATATACATATTATCAAAACCCTCTGGCGTTTTATAATACCATTTATAAATCATAAAATTTCTCCTTACTTATTTTTCATTTCCCATAAACCTATAGTTAGATAGGTTCTATAAGGTTGATATTTATCAAAAATACTTATATCTTCTATCTTTTTATTTTTTAAAATCTTTTTTATAGCGTAATCACTTGTCAATAAAATATCTGTTTCATTCATACTTCTCATAGCAACATAGTCTGTTGTCCATGGACCTATACCCTTTACTTTTAACATAGCATTCTTTACTTCTTTTGAATCAATGACTCTTTTAAAATTAATATTTTTCTTGATCAGTAATTGTGCTATTCCTTCTATCGCACTTGCTTTTGTTCGCGTCATTTTTAAAGGGCACAATTCATCATAAATAGAATCAATTGATGCAATCGCCTCAGGTATTGGAAAAACATATTCTAAACCCTCTATATCTGTGATAATTTTTTGACCATATTTTTGACAAAAACGAGATAAGACCTCTGATGCTTTTTCTACACTTATTAGCTGTCCAATAATTGCTCTTACACACATTTCAAAATCATTTGGTGAACCTGGTATTCTTGTTCCTAATTTAAAACAGTCAGGTATAATACGATTTGCATCTTCTAGTACATTATAAACTGTATAAGGGTCTGTATTTAAATCAAATATATTTTTAATAATATTTAATACCTGTGGTAATACTTTGATTAAGCTTTCAGATAATGTAATTTCTAATGCTGATTTTTCTTGATTGTTTTCTACAATGATATAGCCATATACATACTCATTATTTTTTTTGATTGCGAGTGTTTTATAATATTTATTGTTTTCTATTTTTTCAATTTTAGAAATTGCACGATGTGCTAAAAAATTTAATAATGCCTCATACCTAAATGGCTCTTTATAGCCTAATTTTAAAGTAATTGGATCTGTTTTTGCATGATTGCTTTCTTTTCTAAAATAGCTTGGTGATCGTTTATATCTTTCTTTAAACAAAGTATTAAACCTTCGCAAACTTTCAAATCCTGAGGCAAATGCTATATCCGAAATACTTAACTTTGTATCCGTAAGCAAGTTCTTTGCAAATAATAATCTTGATGTTTGGATATAGTCTATCGGTGATATATTTAATTCGTCTTTAAAGATTCTTCTTAGATGTCGATCACTGATACCGAGTCTTAAAGATAATTCTTGCAAATTAATTTCTTCGAACAATTCATCATCTATTAATTTTAATGCATTTTTTAGGATTTCTTTAGAAAAATCAATTTTTGCATTACCTGGTGCTAGCTCTGGTCTACAAATCAAACAAGGTCTATAGCCATTTAATTCGGCTTCTGCAGCACTTTTATAAAAAGTACAATTCTCTTTTTTAGGCATTTTAGCAGTACATACTGGCCTACAATAAATACCGGTAGATGAAACACCCATAAAATACTTACCATCTAGCCTCTTATCTTTTGATTTAAACGCTTCATAAAATGAATCAAATTTATCTTTATCCATAAAACCATCCCTCATAATAATAATTCTATCATATTTCCAAAATAATTCTCGCTATTTTCGGACATGCAATTTTAACCTTGAGGTTTCTTATTTACTTTTTATTATATAAATAAACACTTCTTTTCATAGGAAATGGCAAAGAATTTATTGATTTCATCATAAGTTGAAGAAACCCCTCCACGTCTTGTGACAACAGCACTTGTTCCAACATTCATGGTTTTATCAAAGAACGTGCTATATAGAAAAGCAATTAAGATTGCATTGGCAGAACCATAATAAGCATGTGTTCCAACGACAAGTCCATCTGCCTCTTCAAACTTTTGATCATCAATCGCATTGACACAATCATCAAAGATACAATGACCTAATCTTGTTTTACATGACATCCAGGCAATACATCCACGAATATCCTTATTTCCAACATACCCAATTTCACTTTCAAGATTCTTGATCAAAAATTTTAACCATTTCATCGAGGCAATCTTTGTATTTTCTCTAGGGCGAGGGACTCCACTAATTATTAATACTTTTTTAATATTTGCTTACAAAAAGTACATTATCAATCAATTATCTCACTATAACCCAAAATCATAGTGTGTTATAATAACGAAAAAGGAAGTGAAACTATGATTGAATTTAACCAACTTGAACATCTTGTATCCGTTGCGAAAAATAAAACGATTTCAAAAGCCGCTGAAGAACTTTTAATTTCTCAACCAGGACTTACAAGATCTATGCAAAGATTAGAAGATGATTTAGGACTTTCTTTATTTAATCGTAAAAAAATAAAATTGAATTGAATGAAAATGGAAGACTTGCGGTAGAATTTGCACAAAAGTTACTTGATGGACGAGAAGAAATGATTAAAGAACTTACAAAACTAAGCCAAAATCATATTTCTTTTGGTTCTTGTGCACCAGCTCCTTTATGGGGTGTTGAATATGCTTTATCAAATAACACAGAAGCCCAAATTGAAAGTACCCTAGTTCAAGATGAAAAGACATTAATTGAAGGTCTAGAAAAAGGAGATTATTCTTTAATCGTTTTACATCATCCTTTACAAGATAAAAAATATATTTCACAAGAATTTTTAAATGAATCTCTTTATTTATCTGTTCCCCCAGCACATCCTTTAGCACCTTTTAAAGAAATATCTTTTTCTGATTTAAACGGTCAAAGTGTTTTACTTCTTACACGTATTGGTTTTTGGAATAAAGTTTGTCAACGTATGATTCCTGAATCACATCTTTTATTTCAAGACGATCCTTCTGTTTTTAATGAACTTACAAAGATGTCTGCTTTACCTAATTTTAGAAGTGATATTACAATTCAAATAGAAGAAGCAGAAGATAATCGTATTTTAATTCCAATTACCGATAATGAAGCACATGTCAGTTATTATGCGATTTATCCAAAAGACAAAAGAAATTTATTTAAATCTATCATTAAACAAATCAAAGATATTGATTGGAAAAAGACAAAAGAGCTATCCAAGTGATAGCTCTACTTATATTGTATAAACATCTTTTCAATTCTTTTTTTCATTTCTTCTTGTAAAGAATAAGGTTTAATAACTTTTACATGATCTTGCAACATCATGAGCCAACCAATCAAACCATCAGAAATAAGAACATCTTCTATAGTAAGATGATAGCGATTTTCAAAGTCTTTTTTAACAGGATGATCTTGTCCAAATTGATCAATGACTTCTCTTAAAACCACTTCATCAAAACTCATTTCAAGTGTATCCTTTTGTCCTGAAACATACATATTTATATGATCAACTTCTTGTTCTAAATCAAATTGTTCCCCTTCTTCAAAAGGGCTTTTATGATTTCTTACAAGACGCATACGATCAAGACGATAAATAGAGAGTTTATCAGGACGTTGGTTAAAATAACCTAAAACATAGTATTTAGAATCTCTTTGAATCAATTTATAAGGAGAAATAATATAGAATTCATTATTTTCTTTATGATTTCCATGATTATGCGCAATTTCTACAAACTTATTTCTTTTAATTTCATAACTTACATATTTAAAATAAATATTTTTCTTTTCATGAATTGCTTTAATGACGGTTGTCATATTTAAAAGCAGATCATAATTTCTTGGTTGATTTTTTCTTGGTTGATTTTGAATACGTGAAAGTTGTTTACTTGAACTTAAAGTTTGTAATTTTGTGAGTAAAGCATTCACTTCATCTTCATTTAAATCATTATTGAAAAGCACACTGTCCCATAGATATTGAAATTGTCCATCATTGAAAAATTCTTCATCAATACTATAACCTTTTCGATGTTTAGTTTTAATGATTTCTTTTTGATAAACATATTTTGATAATTCATTAATATTTCTAATAGCTTGATAAACTGTTTTAACATCAACTTTAATTTGATATTTTTCTTCAAGTTGCCCTTTTATTTCAATAGCAGGTATATAATCTAATGATTCTTTAATAATAAGATATGTGTAATAGAGTCTGTCCATAATTTTCTCCTATCTTGCATAGTTAAGTGAATATGTCTTGTCTTTATGATACAACATTTCATAACGATATGGTGAATAATTATAAAGAGATTTTTCAAAGCGTTTAAATGATTCATCTATTGTAACAAATGGTAAGTGTAGATAAGCTTGTTTGTATTGTTTTTCCAATAGAAGAATAAGACTTGCATAGTAATGTGTTTGTTCATCACTTAACATTTTATAATTTGTCATTCCTAAAATCACTTTATTTAATTGATTCATTTTAAAAGTAAGTAAATGTCTTAATAAACAATAGGTTTCTAAATTAAAACTACTTTTATCTAAAATATAATAAAATAAATTATATTTATATTCGACCAAAGGACGAAAATGTTGATGAATAAGAATATTCATCATAATAAGATGATATTCCATTTCATTATAAGATAAACTACAATCAATATATCTTTTAATTGTTGTAAACAACCATAATTGAAGATCTTTTCTTTTATTCAATTTTCTTTTTAACTGAGAAACATCTAAACATTTATTCATTAAATCATAAATATCTTGTTGATAAACACCTTCACTATGAATTAATAAATATGTTTTTACCTCCATAATAGATACATCTGTCATTTGTTCATAACTTCTTGCAAACATCTTAATCATCCCCTTTTCTTTATCTTTATTATAGGGAATTATTATTTTTTATGATGAATTTGTATCTATTTTAAAGCCAAAAAAAAGGAGTTATTTAACTCCCAATGGCATGAACTTAAGAAAGATTTTATTTCTTAAGTTTGTGCCTTTATTATT
>OFML01000593.1_pt1 | contig 27270 bp, 28 predicted proteins | sample 1541831 | NCBI WGS metagenome assembly OFML01 (sample SAMN04209237, study PRJEB22552) | human gut metagenome | biome: gut; material: feces | host: Homo sapiens | place: USA: Oklahoma | reverse complement strand
TCTACCTCTGCCTGATAGGAATACATCTGCTTAATGTCTTAACTAAATGACATTGCCGCTTATGGACTCCCAGGGCTATAGACACTCTAAGATTTTGCAGCGTAACCGCTACAGATACGTTTCAGTCTTTTCCGGCTAAAGAATATTTCTTTATTGAAGAAAAATAGCTGATAATAAGAAGGACCGCAGCCCCTGTCCAGGCAGCAATTTCAGCATAAAAAATCCCGTCTGTTCCCATAATAAAAGGAAGAAAAACTGCAACACCTACACGTACAACAAACTCAACAACACCGCTGAGCATGGGGATAAAGGTATTTCCCAGACCCTGGAGGGCTGATCTGTATACATGAAGAAAATACAGGATACAGAGACAACATGCCATGATAAAAAGATATTTCCAGGCAATATCCAATACCTGTCCGGCCTGGGAAGGCTCTCCTGAAATAAACATGGACAAAAGCTGTTTTCCAAAAGTAAACATAATGCAGGAGATCAGGGCTGAGGTAAGAAAAGCAAGCAAGGTGCTTGACCGAACGCCTTTTTTTATGCGGCCGATTTCCCCGGCTCCCAGATTCTGTCCAACATAGGTCACAATGGCATATCCGTAGGAAATAGCTGCCATTTCAAGGATACCGTATAATTTGTTTGTTGCGGTAAAGCCTGCAACAAAAAGGAAACCATAGCCATTGACCACATACTGAACTACCAGACCTCCAATTGCAATGATAGTATTCTGAAAAACGACAGGCGTTCCAAGCTTCAGAAGCTTTTGGTCCAGTCCGGGACGGCGATGAAGATCCTGGCGGGAGATATGAAGCAGTTTTATTTTTCTGACAACAAGAAAGCAGTATACTGCAGAAAAAATCTGAGCGGTAACCGTAGCAATGGCAGCGCCGGCAACTCCCCAGTGAAAGCCTGCCACAAATAAAAGATCAAGTATTACATTGACAGAAGCCGCAATGATCATTGCTGTCAGTGGAGTACGGCTGTTCCCGACAGCGCGCAGTACAGAAGCAAACACATTATAGGCAGCAACTGCAGGTATTCCGCAGAATACAATCCGCAGATAAATCAGAGACATACCGATAATATCTGACGGAGTATTTAAAAACACCAGGATCCCACGGGCAAAAATCTGGCTGACTGTCAGAAGAACAACGGAAATAACGGCGGTAAGTACATAGCTTCGTGCAACAGACTGTTTTAAAAGATCTTCTTTTTTTGCGCCATAGTGCTGAGAAATCAGAATAGAAAATCCCTGTGTGGCGCCGGTAGAAACACCAAGAACCATCCAGGTGATCCATTCAACCGCGCCCAAAGCAGCCAGAGCCTGAACTCCTGCAATCTGTCCTACAACAATAGTATCTACCATAGTATAAAGCTGCTGGCAGATGTTTCCCAACATTAAGGGAATGGCAAACAGAATGATCAGTCTGCCAGGTGATCCTTTTGTCATATCCCGAACCTGACCTGACATAACATTTCCTCCTTTGTTGTTTTCGTATTTTTAATTATAAAACTCTAAATGAGCAAATATCGAATTTTGCATAATAGAATCCGTAATATACGGACAAAAAATATTAAGCTCTATATGCGCATCTTATAAAGACAAATTCATGATAATTTTGTGCACTTTTTCAAACTTGCTCATTTATAGTGTAAAAGACAATATTTTGATGCGCTTTTTCAAATTTGCCCTTTTATAGTTTTCTATAAAAAATCAGGCAAACATGGCTATTTTTACATGATTTTATGGAGTTGTCAAGCAGTAAAAACCAGGTTGTGGAATGAACAGCAATAAAACCTGTTTACCTTATTGGACGACAGGTGTATGATAGGAAAAACAGTTATACGGATAAGATTCAGAAAGCGAAAATATCAGAACAGATGCGAGTATCTTTGGAACTGCGGGATATAAGAGATTGTGAAAATGAAACGTATGGCTGTAAAAAAGAGAAGGGAATCATTGTAGAAAACATGGAAGAAAAAGTATATACAACACCCTATGGAAAAATTTATTATTGGACTGCATATTCAGGAAAAGAAAAACAATGGCTGATATTTCTGCCGGGTCTGACAGCTGATCACAGATTATTTGAGAAACAGACAGAAGCATTGAGAAAAGATTATAACTGTATGGTTTGGGATGCTCCGGCACATGGAAAATCCCGTCCCTTTACACTGTGTTTTACTATGGAGGATATGGCCGATTATCTGAAACAGATTTTGGAAAGAGAGGGGATTTTCTCACCTGTACTGGTTGGGCAATCTCTTGGAGGGTATATTTCTCAGGTTTATATGCAGAGATATCCGAAGTCTGTATCAGGTTTTGTTTCCATAGATTCCTGTCCCCTTAAGAGAAAATATTATACAGGAGCAGAACTTCTGATGCTGAAGCATACGAAGTGGATGTATCGTTCTATTCCCTGGAAAATGCTGCTGAAATTTGGAACAGAGGGGACATCTGAAACAAAATACGGGAGAAAGCTTATGGTTCGCATGATGCTTTCCTACGGAAAAAAAGAATACTGCGATCTTGCAGACCACGGATTTCGTATTTTTGCACAGGCTGTGGAGAAAAAACTTCCATATGAGATTTCCTGCCCTTATCTTGTATTATGCGGTGAAAAGGATGCTGCCGGCTCTGCAAAACGGTATAACAGAAACTGGAAACGCAGAGAGCACTGTATGCTGGTATGGATACCTGAAGCAGGACACAATTCCTGCTGTGATGCTCCGGATTTTGTGAACAGGCATATAAAACGATTTGCGGACAGCCTGAAGAAAGACAGAAGTTACTGCGAACGAAGGGAACAGGTAACAGACAGAATATAAAAAGAATATAAATTCTGTGAAATCCCTTGCATTTTCTGAAAGAATTGTCATAATGTAAGTAGAACAAGGAAGGGAGTGATTGCCGATGGACATTCAGTTATCGGATGAAGTCTCACAGGCGTATCTTTCAGAGGTTGAGGATATTCTTAAAAATAAAGAATTTCTTTCTCTCAGTCTCTATGAACATCATCAGTGGACAAACAGATTAATGCACAGCATTAATGTTTCCTATATATCATGGAAGCTGGCAAAAAAGCTGGGATGTGATGCTACAGTGGCAGCCAGAGCCGGACTTTTACATGATTTTTGCCCCTATGATTTCCGGCAGAAAACGCCTACAGGAGAACATCAGGCATTCTATCATCCCAAAGCTGCAGCTGACAACAGTGCAAGGACATTTGATATCAGCGAAAAGGAATGGAATGCAATTCTGACACATATGTTTCCTCTGGGGCCGGTTCCCAAAAACAGAGAAGCATGGATCATCACCATGGCAGATAAGATATGCGCTAGCCTGGAGTTATGCCACATTGCGGTAGCTCTGGCAAGACGCAACCGGGTAGTTGTAGTATCAGCTCCGGTATAAAGCAGGGCCTGCTGTATGGATTGTCTCCGACAGCAGGCTTCTTGTGTCCTGTTTTACCGGAGCTGGATATACAGAGAATAAAATTTCAATGTTATTAACCCCGGGGGATTTTGCAGAACATGTTACAGAAACCAGCTGGATGCTAAAACGAGGTGTACCAATGAAAAAATTTACAAAAAAAGAGATCTTTTCTATTCCCAATATTATGGGATATTTCCGGATCCTTCTTATTCCGGTGTTCTGCTATTTATATATTACAGCAGAAAGTGAAAGAGAATATCTGTATGCAGCCTTTGTAGTTCTTATTTCCAGTCTTACAGACCTTTTTGATGGAAAAATAGCAAGACGTTTTAATATGATAACAGAGCTTGGAAAAGCTTTGGATCCCATTGCAGATAAGCTGACGCATGGCGCCCTTGCGGTATGTCTTGCAACAAGATATCCCTTAATGTGGGTGTTGATCGTACTCATGATCATCAAAGAAGGATACATGGGAATTCAGGGACTTATTTTCCTGAAAAAAGGAAAAATGCTGGATGGGGCAATGTGGTTTGGAAAGGTCTGTACAGCAACGCTTTTTGCGGGTATGCTGATACTGTTCCTGTTTCCGGTTCTTCCATTATGGCTTGTGAACGGCATGATCTGTGTAATGATGGCAGTCATGCTTGTGACACTTGGCATGTATGTGCCGGTTTTTAAAAAGATGAAAGAAGAATAACTCCAACGGGAGACACAGGATTTTAACATACAGGAAATTTTACACAGGATCGCACATAAGAAATAAAACAAAATAAGCAGGAAAAGGGAAATAACAATGTTTGAGCGTATTGATTATGAAGTTAAAAGAATTGACGGAGATTATGCGTATCTTCAGAATATGGAAAATGGAGATGAGGAACTGAAATGCGTGGCAATGGCGCTGCTTCCACCGGAAATTATGGAAGGAAGCAGAGTAGCTTATGAAATGCTTCAGTATTTTATGGCAGAATAATCTGAAGCCAGGTCATGGCAAAAGCAGCAGATCACAATCAGGAAGCAGAATGAAGATGCAGAGGAAGAAATTTTGAAAAACAACAGGGTTCTGATTATAGATGACGACAGAGAATTGTGTATTCTTATGAAAAAAAGTGTTCAGAATGAAGGCATAGAGGCTGATTTTTGCGGGACAGGAAAAGAAGGACTGGAAATGATGGATTGTCAGGAGTATCAGCTGATTATTCTGGATGTAATGATGCCGGGAATGGATGGGTTTGAGACTCTGGAAAAAATAAGGCAGAAAAGTAAGGTCCCTGTTCTTATGTTTACCTCAAAAAACGATAATTATTCCAAAGTAAGAGGCCTAAGAGAAGGAGCAGACGATTATCTGACAAAGCCTTTTCATATGGATGAGCTTCTTGCCCGTATTTTTTCTCTGATACGAAGATATACACGCTTTAACAGGGACAGAAACAGTCAGGAGATCCTTCAGTATGAGGGACTCTGTGTGAACATAGACGAGCGTTCTGTAAAAACAGAAAATGGAACCTTTGAGCTTCCGCCAAAGGAATTTGACGTTCTGATGTTTCTTGCTGAGAATCAGGGAAAAATTTTAACAAAGCAGAGGATTTACGAGGCTGTCTGGAAAGAGCCTTATGTGTATGATGACAATAATATTATGGCAGTTATCAGCAGACTTCGAAAAAAGCTGGAAGAAAACCCGGCAAATCCCAGATATATTCAGACGATCAAGGGAATCGGTTACCGGTTTAACAGGGAGGTATAAAATGACAGTGGGAGTAGTAATGTTTCTGGCAGGAGCAGCTTTTTTTGCAGCTTCTGTTTTTTTATTGTACGGTATGAAAAAACAGCTTTCAGAAATGACAGAGGCGCTTAAGGAAGTAAAAATGGGAAACGGAAACAGAAGGATCCTTGCAGCTCCCGGTGAATGGACAGCGCCTGTTGCCTATGAACTTAATGGAATCATTCGTTCCTATGAAGAGCGGATTCTTGCGCTGAATAAAGCTGAGGAAACAAACAGGCAGCTTATGACAAGCCTTTCCCATGATGTAAGGACTCCGCTTACAACGCTGATCGGATATCTGGATGCAGTACACAGACAGCTTGTGACAGGCGATGAGCGGGAAGCATATATGGAGACGGCACGAAAAAAGGCTCATGATCTGAAGGAATATATTGATATTCTTTTTGACTGGTTCAGGCTGAACTCAGATGAATTTGCCATGGACAGGGAAATACTGGAAGCTGCTGAGCTGACCAGGAATATTCTCATTGACTGGATACCTGTTTTTGAGGACACAGGTTTGGACTATGATATACAGATTCCGGACAGGCCTGCTCAGGTGTCTCTGGATGCAGAGTGTTACAGAAGGATTTTAAATAATCTGATACAGAATGTGCTTTCTCACAGCCACGGAAGCTGGGTGGAGATCAGGATGCTGCAAAAAGCCCGGGAAGTAAGTATTTCAGTATCAGATAATGGTGTAGGAATGGAAAGCGAAGATCTGAAACATATTTTTGAGCGGCTTTATAAATGCGACAGAGCCCGTTCGGAAAAAGGAAGCGGACTGGGCCTGTCTATTGCGCAGCAGCTTACAGAAAAAATGGGAGGCAGAATTGCTGTCCAAAGTCAGCCGGGAAAAGGAACAAGATTTACGCTTACATTTCCTTTGTGTGAATAAATGCAAGGATTTTGCAAGGTTAAGATAAGATTATCATAAGGTTCATATGGTATCATTTCAGTCAGAAAAGGAGGAATAAGGAAATGAAACAATATCTGATTGAAACAGACCATCTTACCAAGCAGTATGGAGAGCAGAAAAGTGTTTCCAATCTCAGCATTCATGTAAAAGAGGGGCGTATCTACGGGCTTTTGGGAAGAAATGGAGCGGGAAAAACCACAACCATGAAAATGCTCCTTGGACTTACTAAGCCCACATCCGGACAGATAAGGATTTTTGGAAAATCTGTGTCAGGAAATGAAAAGAAAATCCTGCCAAGGATCGGAAGTCTCATAGAGGCTCCGGGATTTTATCCGAATCTTACCGGAACGGAAAACCTCGGTATTTTTGCAGCGCTGAGGGGAATCCCTGACAGAAATGCAATAAGAGATGCTTTGGATCTGGTGGGGCTTCCCTATAAAGATAAAAAACTGTTTTCACAGTATTCCCTTGGAATGAAGCAGAGACTGGCCATTGCTCTTGCAGTAATGCATGATCCGGAGCTTTTGATCCTGGATGAACCGGTCAATGGACTGGACCCTATTGGAATTGCGGAGGTACGTTCCTTTATTCAGGCTCTTTGCAGAGAAAGAGGAAAAACGATCCTGATTTCCAGCCATATTCTTTCTGAGATTTCGCTTCTTGCAGATGATATCGGAATTATCGATCATGGTGTGCTTCTGGAGGAGGAAAGTCTTGCGGAGCTGGAACAGAAGAGCAGTAGACATATCCGTTTTTTTGTATCTGATACAGCTCAGGCGGGAAGAATTCTGGAACTGAGATTCCATGAGAAGCGTTTTACCATACAGGATGATCACAGGCTGATCGTCCATAATCTGAACCTGCCCACAGGACAGATTGTAAAAGCCTTTGTGGAAAACGGACTGGAGGTGTGCGAGGCTCATATCTGTGAGGAAAGCCTGGAGGATTATTTCAGACGTGTGACCGGAGGTGAAGGCATTGCTTAGACTGATCCAATGTGAATTTCTGAAGCTGAAGAGAAAAAAACTGTTTCAGGCAGCTTTTCTTACAACTTTTATTATGCCTGTGCTTTATTCATTACTGCTGTCAGACAGTAATTTTGATGATCTCATGAGCGTAATACGGGAGGAAAACGGATTTTTGCTGCTGATCCCTCTGACCGTTGTCCTGGCGGCAAATCTGTTTTTTGAAGAACATGATTATGATACTTTAAAAAATCTGATGTGTGTTCCTGTTACAAAGGGAAGGCTTACCATGGCAAAGCTGTTTGTTCTTCTTATTTTTGACATTGCCTATGAAGCTGCCGGATATATGATCGCGGCTGCGATGTCTGCGATATCCGGAATCCGTCTGGAGGAAGCCGGACAGCAGATGATTCTTACTCTGGCTACAGGAGTGCTTTTATGGGCTGCGTCCATGCCCTGCATCCTGATTGTGGTATGGTGTAACAAATCCTATATTATTTCAGTGATCATTGCCTTTGCATATGTAACACTGAATTATATTCTTCGGATCAATGACAGCTTTCTCATGGTTCCGGCAGGACTTAATCTTCCTACATTTTTACCTGTTCCGATGATCTTTCGGTGGCTGTATCAATTTCACTCTATAGAGAATGTGGGAGAGGTTCTGGCGGAATTTTATGAGCGCTTTCAGCCATATTTTATTTCCGGACCACTGGTTTTTACGGTCCTTCTATCAGAAGCGGCAGTCTGTATTGCACTGATCATACAGGTTTATAAAAAACAGGATGTGTAGGAGGACAGGGAAAATGACAGCTATTATAAAAACAGAATTTCAGAAAATGAAAAGATACCATATTTTACTGATTGCTCTGATCGGGATGTTTTGTTCACCGCTGCTTCAGCTTTTTTCACAGTATGCCATGAACGATGCATTAAAGGACCCTTATTATGATCTTGCCGCATTGCTGGAAAGTACCATATGGGGAAACGCTCAGATATTTCTGCCAGTTATGATCACTTTAACAGGAGGTTATCTGATTAACAGAGAATACACAGATGATACCTTAAAAAACATTCTGACGGTGCCGGTTTCCTTCCACAGATTCCTTTGGGGAAAGCTGCTGACCTCCGGCATCCTTGCCGTAGGATTTGGAATTTACAGCTTTTTTGCTGCGATTATTGTTGGCTTTTTTGCAGGACTTCCAAAATCCGGCTTTTCCGTACTTACAGGATATTTTTTCCAGATGGCAGGACTCTCGGTATGTATTTATATTGTGGTTCTTCCTCTTCTTGTTATTGACAGCAGAAAAAAAGGAAGATTTATGGGCGGAGCCGTGGCGGCTTTTCTGGTGGGATATGCCTGTCTGTTTTTTAAAACAGGAATTTTAAGAAGCGTTTATCCCGTATCGGCAGCGCTGACTGTTGTCGGATTTGATATGGCAGAGTACACAGGGACAGCATCGCAGGGCAACAGGGTTCTTGCAGTTCTTGTACTGGGGATTATACTTCTTGTGTCAGTGATGCTTGTATGGTTTTGCAAGCCTCCTCAGGAGGAAACAAAACATAAAATCAGGGGAAGAAGAGGAAAACAACTAAGAGTATCTCAGCGTTAATACAAAATCATAAAACTTCCGGTACGAAGCTGTATTATGACAGCAAAGACCGGAAGTTTTGTGATTTATTGGAAAAGACCGGACAAGAGAGTTGTTGAAACCTTGAATATTTGCTGATAAAATGATGAAGATAACATTAGAATACATGAATATTTTGTAAAAACTGAGATGCGAGAAAGCAGCTGAAAATCATTATTCGGCAAAACATCAGCAGTATAATTTTTGAGGAAACAAGGGAGAGATCATATGAAAAAAAGAATCCTTATTATAAATACAGGCGGTACGCTTTCTTCTGTAAACGGCGAAAATGGTCTGATGCCGGGAATGAAAAGCAGAGATATGCTGGACGAGCTTCGTATGGTGTCCCGGAATCTGGAACTGGAAACAGAGGATTTTTGCTCTGTGGACAGTGCTAATATTTTTCCGGAGGACTGGGCAAGGCTGGCGGAGCTGATCGCAAAAAGAAGCAGGGACTATCAGGGAATCGCAGTGATCCACGGGACAGATACACTGGCGTACACAGCATCTATGCTGTCGTTTATGCTTCAGAATATTTCCATTCCGGTAGTGGTAACAGGAAGTCAGCTGTCCATAGCAGATCCTGTGGCAGACGCTATGGAAAACTGCCGCTGCGGGATTCATATGGCGGCTGGCGGCTGTCCGGGAGTATTTGTGGCATTTAACCGTAAGGTCATACTGGGATGCCGCGCCTCTAAGGTTCGGACCATGAGTTTTGACGCATTTGAAAGCATTAATTATCCTTATATTGGTGAAATCAGTTCTCTGGGACTTCATATCTGCCGGGAAAACCTTGTGGAAAAAAGAGGAATCTTCCGTCCCCAGACATCCTATTCAGACAAAGTATTTCTGCTGAAATTATACCCGGGAACAGATCCTTCGATCCTGGACTATCTTCAGGAAAAAGGCTGCCGGGGCGTTTATGTGGAAGGCTTTGGACTTGGCGGAATGCCGTTTCTGAAAAATGATTTTATCGGAGCTGTGAAAAAGGCAGTAGAAAATGGAATGGTCATACTTGCAGGCAGCCAGTGCAGATATGAGGGAAGCAATCTTTCTGTGTATGAGACAGGGCGGAGAGCTCTGGAAAGCGGTGTTCTGCAGGCTTATGATATGACTGCAGAGGCGGCCATGGCAAAACTGATGTGGGTTCTGGGACAGACGGACAGTCTGAGAGAAATCAGGGAATATTTTTCTGTGGATATTGCGGGAGAGGTTACGATCCCTAAAGAGTGAGGACGGAGATCACAGTTTCTGAAGGAGAGCTGTTAAAGCTACGAAATAAAGGTCTGGCTTGAAATTTAAAATTCTTCCTGACCGGTCTGGAAAAAATGTTTGGGGGATTTACCAGTTACCTGGCAGAAATTTTTATGGTATGATATAACTGGATTTTCAGGAGGGGGAAGAGTAAAAATGGACTTTTATAAGCGGGCGGATCTTGTTATGAAAAAAGTTCCGGAAGGCAGAGTGGTTTCGTACGGGCAGATTGCGCTTCTCTGTGGCGTTCCCGGAAATGCAAGACAGGCAGGCTACGCGCTCCGGACTGGAAAAGCAGGACAGAAGACTGCGTACAGAGTAGTAAATGCTCAGGGCTATTTAAGCGGCGCAGGGGCTTTTGAAACCTGTGATATGCAGAGACTTTTGCAAGGAATCCGGGTATTGTGGACAGAAAAGGGCTGGAAGGTGGATATGAAGACCTTTGGCTGGAAAAATACCATAGAAGATGCAGAAGAGCTGCGAAGAGAATTTGAAAGGCTTGGAGTTTAGGCATTATGGAAAAAAATCTTACTTCAGGAAGTGTATTTAAAAATATTGTGTTTTTTTCACTTCCGTATCTTCTGTCATATTTTTTGCAGACTTTGTATGGTATGGCAGACCTGTTTATTATCGGTCAGTTTGAAGGAGTAGACAGCATTACGGCAGTTTCTGTGGGAAGCCAGGCCATGCATATGCTGACAGTTATGATCGTGGGACTTGCCATGGGTTCCACAGTAGTGATCGGGAAGGCGGTGGGAGCCCGGAAAAAGCAGGAAACTGCATCAGTGATCGGAAATACGGTAACTTTATTTATGGCAGTGGCTCTGGTTTCTACTGTGCTGCTTCTGGTATTCGTTGATCCCATCGTTGCGGTTATGTCCACTCCCGGGGAAGCAGTTTCCGGTACAGCCAGGTATCTGACTATCTGTTTTATGGGAATACCTTTTATTACTGCCTATAATATTATCAGCTCCATTTTCCGTGGAATGGGCGATTCCAAAAGTCCCATGTATTTTATTGCAGTGGCCTGCGGCGCTAATATTGTGCTGGACTATGTGTTTATTGGAGCATGTCATCTGGGACCATCCGGCGCTGCCCTGGGAACCGTGCTGTCCCAGACCATCAGTGTGATCACTGCTCTGATTGTTATTTTAAGGAGAAAAACGGGAATTTCTCTGAAAAAGCAGGACTTCAGACCTGATGCAGAGGTAATGAAGCAGGTTTTAAAAATCGGTATTCCTGTGGCGCTTCAGGATGGGTTTATCCAGATCGCTTTTATAGTGATCACAGTAATTGCCAACCGAAGAGGACTGAACGATGCGGCAGCAGTTGGAATTGTGGAAAAGCTGATCGGAATTGTGTTCCTGGTGCCGTCCACCATGCTTTCAGCAGTGTCTGCTCTTTCTGCACAGAATATCGGGGCAGGAAAGCCGGAGCGCGCAGTAAAAACGCTGAAGTACGCAGTGATGATTTCCGTAGGATTCGGCTTTACAGTAGCAGTGCTCACACAGTTTGTTTCAGTGCCGGTTGTAAAGCTGTTTACTGATGATGCGGCGGTTGCTGTTTCCGGAGGACAGTACCTGCGCTCTTATATCTGGGACTGTATGCTTGCAGGAGTTCATTTCTGCTTCAGCGGGTACTTCTGTGCCTGCGGAAGATCAGGAATCTCATTTTTACATAATTTTCTTTCGATTATATGTGCCCGTGTGCCGGGTGCGTATCTGGCGTCAGTATATTTTCCGGATACGCTGTATCCAATGGGACTTGCGGCTCCGGCAGGATCACTTTTGTCAGGGGTGATCTGTGTGGCTGCGTTTGTGTATCTTGAGAAGTGCAGGAAAGGACGTGAAGGATATGCATAAGATTTTTGGACAGAAAGAGAAAGGACAGTATTATGACAGACCAGGCGCTTACCTGGTTATATTTTCCGGGGAAAAAACAGCAGTAGTGCGCACCGCCAGAGGATTGTTCCTTCTTGGCGGTGGTATCCAGGGGTCAGAAAACGATCAGGAATGTATCAGAAGAGAATGTCTGGAGGAATGTGGATGTGAATGTACAGTAAAAGAATATCTGGCTTCTGCGGAAGCCTTCAGTGTTCACGATACAAAAGGTCTGTTTCACCCAATACAGAGATATTATATGGGGGATTTGCTTGACAAAGTACAGGAACCTACGGAAAAAGATCACTGTCTGATCTGGGCAGATTATGGAGAAATAAAAGGAAAAATGTATTCAGATATGCAGAACTGGGCTCTGGAAACAGGATGGAAAAGGAGACACAAGGAATGGATATGAGGAAACGCAGAGATGCGCAGCTTGCCTATATTTCTGACGAAAGCGTATTTGAAGAGCAGGTTGTGTGCAGGAGAATTCTTCAGAAACTGAATTTTATGGACCGGGCGGATTTTGACGGAATTGCAGAGGTGGTAAAGGTGCTTCTGGGTAAGTCGGACAATGCTTTTATTAATCCGCCGTTTTACTGCGACTATGGAAAAAATATTGAGACTGGTAAGAATTTTTTTGCAAATTATAACTGTACGATTCTGGATGTGGCAAAGGTAAGAATCGGCGATAACTGTCAGTTTGCGCCAAATGTAGCCATTTATACAGCAGGTCATCCGGTTCACCCGGACACCAGAAATACTTTGTATGAGTATGGAAAAGAAGTGACGGTAGGGGATAATGTGTGGCTTGGGGGAAATACGGTGGTATGCCCCGGGGTCCATATTGGAAACAACGTAGTGATCGGTGCGGGAAGTGTTGTGACAAGAGACATTCCCGACTGGTCTGTTGCGGCCGGGAATCCCTGCCGGGTGATCCGGAAGATCACAGAGGCGGACAGAAGAAAACTGTTTCGGAATGAGGAGATTGATGAGGAAGCCTGGGAAGATATTTTATCCCGTATTCAGGAAGAAAAATAACACAGTACAGAAAAGATTTCCGAAATTCAGATAAAAACAAATAATTTACACGAGGAGAATGATGATGAATACAAAAGCAGAACGTGCTATTGAGTTACATAAAAAAGGATATAATTGTGCGCAGGCGGTTGCCTGCACCTTCTGTAAAGACCTTGGCATCAATGAGGAGGAAATGTTCAGAATTTCAGAGGGATTTGGCCTTGGAATGGGGATGATGGAAATGTGCGGCGCTCTTTCAGGAATGACAATGATCATAGGCCTGGAGAACAGCGTAGGTGATCCTGAGAAGGGAGCTCCTACAAAGACACAGACTTATAAGGCTGTACAAAAATATATAAACAAATTTAAAGAAAATAATGGTTCCTATATCTGCCGTGAATTAAAAGGCGTTGAGACAAAAAAGGTGCTCTGTACCTGCGATAAGTGTATTCTGGATGCAGTGGCGCTGACAGAGGAGTATTTGAACAGTAAAAAAGAAGCACAGGACTGACAGTAACTGGAATGGAAAAGTTTCAGGGGACTGTCGGGAAATAAATAGTCCTAAACAGGGGCAGGTGTGACTCGTATGAGCCGCACCTGCCCCTGCTGCGAAAAGCAGAGTAAGTCCGTCAAAAACTGAGGGGTGGAGAGCCTGAATAGGGAGCCTGTGCGCCTGGTTCCTTTGAAGATTACTCTGCGGTATTTACAAACTGACTGTTGTACAGGGTATGATAAAATCCGTCTTTTTTCATCAGCTCATCATGAGTTCCCTGTTCAATAATACTGCCGTCCTTCATTACAAGGATTTCATCAGCATTGCGGATAGTAGACAGTCTGTGTGCTACAATAAAGCTTGTCCGTCCCTGCATAAGCCGGTCAAAAGCTTCCTGGATCAGCATTTCTGTACGGGTGTCAATGCTGGAGGTGGCTTCGTCAAGGATCAGCATTGGCGGAAGACACAGCATAACCCTTGTAATACAGAGAAGCTGTTTCTGTCCCTGGCTGAGACTGTCCTCTGTGATAACTGTATCCAGACGGTCAGGAAGACGGCGGATAAATTCCCAACTGTGAGACATTTTTGCTGCCTGGATGATCTCGTCTTCAGAGGCATCCGGCTTTCCAATGGTAATGTTTTCCCGGACAGTGCCGTTTTTGATCCAGGTATCCTGAAGCACCATTCCGTAGCTGCTTCGGAGAGAGTGTCTGGATATCTGATCTACAGGTTTTCCATCCACGGAAATGGTTCCGGAATTTACATCATAAAACCGCATCAGAAGATTGATGAAGGTGGTTTTTCCGCAGCCGGTAGGACCTACAAGAGCGATTCTCCTGCCAGGCTCTGCCTTCAGATTAAAGTTTTCGATCAGAGGCCTGTGAGGCGTATACCGGAAAGAAACCTGATTAATTTCAACAGAGCCTTTTACATCAGAAAGTGATTCTGACGGATCAGGGCTTTCCGGCTTTTCTTCCAGAAGAGCGAAGATTCTGGCGGCGCAGGCCAGGGCATTCTGAAGCTCAGTGATTACGGAGCTGATATCATTAAAGGGCTTCATATACTGATTGGCATAGGCAAGCATCACAGAAAGTCCACCTACAGTCAGAGCGCCTCCCGGAATCAGGAAAGCGCCTGCAAGGGCGACTCCTGCATAAATCACATTGTTGACAAATCGTGTGGAGGGATTGGTAAGGCTGCTGTAAAAAACAGCCTGCTGGCTTGATTCTCTCAGTTCTTCATTGATGCGGGCAAAGCGCTCAGAAGCTTTATCCTGATAGCCAAAGGCCTGAACCAGCTTCTGATTTCCGATCATTTCCTCAATAAGAGCTGTCTGCTGTCCTCTGGCGCTGCTCTGACGTTGAAACATCTGGAAAGAGTGGGAAGAAATAAATTTTGCCACAAAAAAGCTCAAAGGCGTCAGCACAATTACCATGATGGTAATGATCACGTTCCGGGAGAACATAAAAACCAGTGTTCCGATAATGGTGACAATGCCGGAAAACAGCTGGGTGAAGCCCAGAAGAAGCCCGTCTGAAAGAATATCTGCATCTGCAGTTATCCGGCTGATAATATCTCCTGTACTGTGGCTGTCAAGGTAAGAAAGAGGCAGCTTCTGAATATGGCGGATGGCCTTTGCCCGGATATCCTGCACAGTGCGGTAGGCGATCCGGTTATTGATAAGATTCATGATCCAGGAGGCTGCGCCTGAAAATAATACAACCAGGAGTACCTGGCGAAGCCAGCGCCACATCTGAGAAAAATTCACCTTCTGTTCTGCAATGATCTGATCAATGGCATTGCCGAAAAGTATGGGAACATAAAGCTGCAGAAGCACGGAAGCGGCAGCCAGTACAATACTGACAACCAGAAGAATACGGTATCTTCCAATGAAGCGAAGCACTTTTTTCAGGGTTTCCGTGCTTTCTGTCCGTTTTTTATTCATTGCGCTCATGAATTGGCCTCCTTTCCTTTTGCGGGAAGTTCTCCGGTATTTTGCATTGCGTCATATTTTTTCCTTTCATCGGGAAACTGAGAGAAAAAGATCTCTCTGTATGGGGCGCAGGATTTTAAAAGTTCTTCATGAGTGCCCTGACCGGCCAGGGTTCCGTCGTCCAGAACAAGGATCAGGTCAGCCTGACGGATACTTGAGGAACGCTGGGATACAAGAAAAGTGGTTGTTTTGTGGCTGAGCGTGTGAAGCGATTTTCTCAGGGCTGCATCTGTGGCAAAGTCAAGAGCGCTGGCGCTGTCATCCAGAATGAGGATTTCAGGATTTTTGATCAGAGCCCGGGCAATGGTAAGGCGCTGGCGCTGGCCGCCGGAAAGATTTTTTCCGTTTTGCTCCAGAGTAAAATCAAGCTGTCCCTGTTTTTTTTCTACGATTTCTTTCGCCTGCGCCATGGAAAGCGCTTCCCAGATTTCCTCATCAGAAACATTTTCTCTGCCAAGCTCCATGTTTTCGCGGATGGTACCTTTAAACAGCACGGCCTTTTGGGGAACGATTCCGATTTTGCTGCAGAGATCTGCCTGAGAATACTTACGGATATCCTGACCGTTAAGAAGAACCGTTCCCTGATCTGCATCATAAAATCGGGAGATCAGATTTACAAGGGTTGTTTTTCCGCTTCCGGTGCCGCCGATAATACCCACTGTCTGTCCTTTTCTGGCTGTGAAACTAATATTGGAAAGACTGGGAGCCTTGGTTCCGGCATAGGAAAAGGTAACGTCCTGAAAAGCAACTGCGCAGTCTGAGACTGGCTGTGTTTTGATTTCAGTTACATAATCCATGGAGGACTGGACGTTCAGAATATCAGCTACACGGCCTGCACAGGCGGCTGCTTTATTCAGTGTGATGATCAGAGAGGCAAGCTTAATAAGCTCAACGATCATCTGAGCCATGTAATTGTAAAGAGCTACGGTTTCGCCCTGCTGCATACTGCCCATATTTACCTGGAGCCCTGCTGTACTGATGAGAAAAACAGTGGCAATATTAATGAGCACATAGGTAGCCGGATTCAGAAGCGCAGAAAGCCGTCCCACAAATTCGTTAAGCCTGGTCAGTTCCCGGTTACTCTCATCAAATTCTTTTACCGCTTCTTTTTCCCGGCAGAAGGCCCGGATCACGCGGACGCCGGTAAGGTTTTCTCTTGTAAGCCCTGTTACTCTGTCAAGCTTTCCCTGCACTTTGCGGAAAAGCGGAATGCTGAGATACATAATAACAAAAACAACAAGAAAGAGAACCGGGATTGCCACAACAAATACCAGAGCGCAACGCACATTGATGGTAAAGGCCATAACCATGGAGCCCAGAACAATAAAAGGGCTGCGAAGAAGCAGCCGAAGTCCCATGTTCAGTCCGTTCTGTACCTGATTGATATCATTGGTCAGCCTTGTGATCAGAGTGGCGGTTCCAAGTCGGTCAAGCTCAGAATAGGAAAGTCCCTGCACATGGTCAAACACAGACTGACGAAGCCGGGCAGCAAATCCGGTACTTGCCTTTGCGGCAAAAAACTGGGCTGTGATACTGACAGTCAGACCGGCGCCGGCCATAAGGATCAGAATAAAAAAGCTCCGGATAATGACACCTCGGTTATTTTCTGCAATTCCCACATCGATCATATGAGCGATCACAACAGGAACCATCAGGTCAAAGACAACCTCCAGAAACTTGAAAAAGGGAGCAAGTATGGTCTCTTTTTTGTAGTTTTTTAAATAGACAGCGAGAGATCGCATGTTCTGTTTCCTCCGTTTCTATATAGGGTTTCTCAGGGGGAATCCTGATTGACAACCAATATTATACTCCTGTACAATGAGATAGAAAAGGAGAAAAAACAAATGAAAATAAGAAAAGCAGAGAGAAAAGATCTTTCCGATATTCTGAGGATTTATGCATATGCGAGAGAGTTTATGAAGGAGCATGGAAACCCTGACCAGTGGGGAATGGTTTATCCTTCTCCGGAGCTTGTCCGGGAGGATATGGAAAAGGGAATCTGTTATGTGTGCACGGAAGAAGAACATATTGCAGGTGTATTTGTGTTTTTTAAGGGAGAGGATCCTACTTATCGGATCATCCGGGAGGGCAGCTGGCACAGGAACAGCCCTTATGGAGTGATACACAGAGTGGCTTCTGACGGAAGTATCAGGGGTATCTCTAAGTTTTGTTTTGATTTTGCAAAAGAAAACTGTGATTATCTGAGAATCGATACTCATAAAGACAATATTCCCATGCAGAACACCCTTGCAAAAAACGGCTTCCGCAGATGCGGGATCATTGATACTTACAGTGATACAAATGACGGTTCCCCCAGAATTGCCTATGACTGGGAAGCCTGAGAGGAAAACTTTACAGAGGAGAATTTTATAATGAAGAGAAATGTTACACTGGAAGAAATTTCTGACGGAAATCTATATGAAGCAAATGATATGGTAAAGGCAGACTGTCAGGACTGCAAGGGGTGCAGCGACTGCTGTCAGGGAATGGGCGATACAGTGATTCTTGATCCTTTGGACGTGCACAGGCTTTGTGCGGGATTAAAAAAATTACCGGAAGAGCTTCTGGGAAGTGTTCTGGAGCTGGGAGTTACTGACGGAAATATTCTTCCTCATCTTGCAATGAAAGGAACAGAGGAGCGCTGCGTATTTCTGAATACAGAGGGGCGCTGTTCCATACATGACATCAGACCGGGATTCTGCAGGCTGTTTCCTTTGGGGCGTTATTATACAGAGGACGGATTTAAGTATATTCTTCAGATCCATGAATGCAAAAAGAAAAACCGTTCCAAGATCAAAGTGAAAAAATGGCTGGATACTCCAGATCTCAAGCAGTATGAAAAATTTGTCCTGGACTGGCATAACTTTCTTCTGGATGTTCAGGAGGTATTTTATGAGACAGAGGATGAGACGCTGGTAAAAAACCTGAACATGTATGTCCTCAGCAGATTTTATTATACTCCGTATAAGGAAGAGGAAGATTTTTATCCGCAGTTTTACGTCCGTCTGGAGGAAGCGAAAAAGCTTTTAGACCTTGGGGTATAACAGAAAAACAACAGTTAAAGGAAACGGAACTAAATGAGAAGCAGGCCTGAAAAAAAGTGTTGACATTAAAATTTTCTGTCTGTATAATATGAAAAAGTTAGGACGCTAACTAAATAAAAAGAGGTGCAGATCATGCAGGATATTGATGAAAAAATAAGGAACATGCATACGGGAAGGCTGGTGAGGATGCTGAATCACCAGCTGAAACGGAATCAGAAGCCTGAGGAGGCTCTGGAGGATGACGAGCTGACGCCTATGCAGAGGCATATACTGAACTATATTTTGCTGGAAACTCTTCACAGAGATATTTATCAGAAAAATATTGAAGAGGAATTTCAGATCAGGAAATCTACAGTTTCAGGTATTCTCAAGCTGATCGAAAAAAACGGGTTCATTTACCGGGAAAGCGTAAAAGAGGATGCCAGACTGAAAAGAATCCTTCCCACAAAAAAAGCAGAGGCCATGCGTCCAAGTATTCTGGAGCATATTCATGAAACCGAGATCCGTATGACTGAGGGTGTGTCAGAGCAGGATCTTTTTCTGTGCAAAAAAGTTCTTTATCAGATGTGTCAGAATCTTGCAGAAAAAAACAGGGAGAATAAGGAGGTAGACAGAAAAGATGAATAAGACACTTTTACGATCAGTCCGGGAATACAAAAAACAGTCAGTGCTGGCTCCGTTATTTGTAATCCTTGAGGTACTGATGGAGGTTCTCATTCCCATGGAAATGGCAAAGATCATTGACGTTGGCATTGCCAAAGGGAATATCAACTACATTGTCCAGCGCGGGCTGATCCTTGTGGTCATGGCTATGCTGGCTTTGTGGTTTGGCGTGATCGCAGGAAAAATGGCGGCAGTGGCAGCAGCCGGCTACGCAAAAAATCTGAGACACGATATTTTTTATAAGGTACAGGAATTTTCTTTTAAAAACATCGATCATTTTTCCACTTCAGGACTTGTTACCAGAATGACAACTGATATTACAAACGTGCAGATGGCATACATGATGAGTATCCGTCTTCTTGCAAGGGCTCCGATCATGGTGCTGCTTTCATGGGTCATGACATTAATGATCAATGTAAAAATCGCGCTTTTATTCCTGATCGTGATTCCTCTTCTTGGCGGAACCCTTATCTTTATTGCAAAAAAAGCCCATCCCCACTTCGTCAAGGTGTTTGACGAGTATGATGTGCTGAATAATTCTGTTCAGGAAAATGTAAATGCGTCCCGTGTAGTGAAGGCTTTTGTCAGAGAAGATTTTGAGATCCGTAAATTCCATGGGATTTCCAAATACGTGTATGATCTTTTTACAAAAGCGGAAAAGATTGTTTCATGGAACGCTCCGGTGATGCAGTTTACTATGTATACAGTAGTTCTTCTGCTGGTTGCAATCGGAGGAAAGAGCATTGTTCTGGGAAGTATGGCAACAGGCGAGCTTACCAGTGTGATCGTGTATGCGCTCCAGATTCTGATGTCACTGTCCATGGTAACCTTTGTGTTTGTTATGATCATGATCGCAGAGGCATCTACAGACCGTATTACAGAGGTGCTGAAGGAAGTGCCGGAAATGTCAGACAATGAAGATTCTGTGAAAGAGGTTTCAAATGGAGAAATCGTATTTGACCATGTAAACTTCAGCTATGGAGGAAAAGGCGGAAACCTTTCCCTGAAGGATATTAACCTTCATATTAAATCCGGCCAGACAGTGGGAATTATCGGCGGAACAGGAAGCGCAAAGTCCACTCTGGTGCAGATGATCCCCCGTCTTTATGATGTGACAGAGGGAAGTGTGAAGGTTGGCGGAATTGATGTACGCGATTATAATCTGGAAGCTCTGCGTGATCAGGTATCTATGGTTCTCCAGAAAAACGTGCTGTTTTCCGGTTCCATTTATGAAAATATCCGATGGGGAGACGAAAATGCTAGTGATGAAGAGGTACAGAGAGTGTGCAGACTGGCTCAGGCAGACGGATTTATCAATGAGTTTCCGGCCGGATATAACACACAGATCGTTCAGGGAGGAAACAATGTTTCCGGCGGACAGAAGCAGAGACTCTGTATTGCAAGAGCTCTTCTGAAAAAACCGAAGATCCTGATTCTGGATGATTCCACAAGCGCAGTTGACACAAAAACAGACGCACTGATCCGTAAGGCTTTCCGTGAGGAAATTCCGGATACCACAAAGATCATTATTGCCCAGCGAGTTGCTTCTATTGAAGATGCCGACCAGATCATTGTTCTGGACGGAGGCGCTGTTGCAGGTGTGGGAACCTCTCAGGAGCTTCTTAAAACAAATGAAATTTACAGAGAAGTATATGAATCTCAGGTTCGGGGAGGTGAAGAGAATGAATAAGAAACAAAACGGAAAGCCAAAGCTGTCTAAGGATACTCTAAAGACAGCAAAGCGTCTTCTGAAATATGTGACTGAGACCTATAAAATGCGCTTTATTCTGGTATTTGTCTGTATTCTTATCAGCTCTGTGGCAACGATCTCCGTATCTTTGTCCCTGAAATTTTTGCTGGATGACTTTATTATTCCGCTGATCGGCCAGCAGAGTCCGGATTTTGCAGAGCTTTACCGGGCGCTTGCCGTTCTGGGCTGTATCTTTCTTCTGGGAGTGGTTTCCACCTTTATTTACACCAGAATGATGGTTTATATCGGACAGGGTGTTCTGAAAAAGGTGAGAGACGATATGTTTGAACATATGCAGACTCTTCCGATCCGCTATTTTGACCAGAGGACAAACGGCTCTATTATGAGTCTTTACACAAACGATACCGACACTCTGAGACAGATGATCAGCCAGGCAATTCCCCAGGCGCTGATGTCCTTTTTTACCATTATTGTCACTTTTATTTCCATGGTGGCATTGAGTCCGCTTCTGACAATTCTGGCTGTTGCAGTTATTTTTGTTATGACTTTTGTTACCAGAAAAATCGGTGGGAACAGTGGAAAGTATTTTGTCAGCCAGCAGATGTCCCTGGCAGATGTAACCGGCTTTGTGGAAGAGCGCATGAACGGACAGAGAGTTGTCAAGGTATTTAACCATGAAAGAAAATCAGAAGAAGAGTTTGATAAATTAAATGAAGCTCTTTTTGAAAGCGCTTCCAGAGCAAATACTTTTGCAAATATGATGGGACCGGTAATCGGAAACATCGGAAATCTTCAGTTTGTTCTTACAGCAGTTCTGGGCGGTTTCCTTTCTGTTATCGGAGTAGGCGGAATCACTCTTGGAGTTATGGCTTCCTACCTTCAGTTTACAAAAAGCTTTACTCAGCCGTTTATGCAGGTGGCTCAGCAGTTTAACTCCATTGTTATGGCGCTTGCAGGAGCAGAGCGTATTTTCCAGCTGATCGACGAGGAGCCGGAAAAAGATGAGGGTTATGTAACTCTTGTAAATGCCAGAAAGGATGAAAACGGAAATATTGCAGAATGTAAGGAGCGCACAGGAATGTGGGCATGGAAACATCCTCATTCTGCAGACGGTTCTGTTTCCTATACAGAGCTGACCGGAGATGTTGTTTTTGAGAATGTAACCTTTGGCTACAATGAAGATAAAGTAATCCTGAAAAATATCAGCCTGTATGCAAAGCCTGGACAGAAGCTTGCTTTTGTAGGTTCCACAGGAGCCGGAAAGACTACGATCACCAACCTGATCAACCGTTTTTATGATATCCAGGAAGGCAAGATCCGCTACGATGGAATCAACATCACAAAGATTAAAAAAGATGACCTTCGCCGGTCCCTGGGAATTGTTCTTCAGGATACTCATCTGTTTACAGGTACGATTATGGACAATATCCGTTATGGAAAGCTGGATGCCACTGACGATGAGGTTTATGAGGCAGCGCGCCTTGCTCATGCAGATAAGTTTATCCAGATGCTTCCAAATGGATATCAGACAATGCTCAGCGGCGACGGTGAGGAGCTTTCACAGGGACAGAGACAGCTTTTGTCCATTGCCAGGGCAGCAGTGGCAGATCCGCCGGTATTGATCCTTGACGAGGCTACTTCAAGTATTGATACACGAACAGAAAGTATTGTACAAAAAGGTATGGATAACCTGATGAAAGGCCGTACAGTATTTGTAATCGCGCACAGACTTTCCACAATCCGAAACAGCAATGCCATTATTGTTCTGGATCACGGAAAGATTATCGAAAGAGGCGATCATGAGGATCTGATCAAAATGAAAGGAACCTATTACCAGCTTTATACAGGAAAGCTGGAGCTTTCATAAAATCACATACAGGTGCAAAAAAAGAGACACTGCACAGGAAAGGGATGTTCCGGGGAGATTTCCCCGGAGCGCATTTCCGGAAGCAGTGTCTTTTTCGTAAATAAATTCTGAAAACAGAAGTAATACTCTAAGCAGCAGAACGCTTAGATATACAGCCTGATGAAAAGAATGTGTTACTCTGACGGATCAGAGAATTTACAGGAATTTTCTGAGAGGTACAGTAAGAACCCGAAGAGTCCAGTAGAAGATTTTCTTTCCTGTACTGAGTTTTTTTGGAACATAGTTTTCGCCCTGAATATAGTTTCCGTCAGGTCCCATGGTTTTACTGTAGGTTTTGTCTGTTTCTGCTTCTTTTCGGATCATGGAATTTAATTTCTCTGAGTCAATGGCAAGCATCAGCTCTGTATCCTGGTAGGTGCTTCTCATATCCAGATTGTAGGAGCCCACAATACTCATTCTGTCATCGATCAGAACTGCTTTTGTATGGCAGGAATGACCGCCCATAAATTCATAAACCTTTGCGCCGGTTTTCCAGATTTTTTCTTTCTGGTTCAGATAATCCGTGCATCCCCAGGGGTTTGCTCCGCTGGCAACATCATTGGTAATGATTTCAAGGGGAATATTGTTGTCCTTCAGGTCTGTAAGATCCTGGTACATCTCTTTTCCGCAGATGATATAGGGGGTGTAGATAAGCGTTTCTTTTCCCTGAAGCATAAGCTGGTGGATGGAATACCACATCCAGGGCTCTTTGTTTTCTGCTTCCAGAGGATTGCAGAGAAGGGAAATTTTATTTGTCTCAAAGGTGAGCTTCTGGAAATCCCAGTCCGTATAAGCCTTCGGATATGTTTCTTTCAGCTTCTGATAACGGTTGTTCAGAGACGCAATACATTCCTGAATTTCATCAGAAAGTTTTTTGCAGGTAAACTCCCGGCTGTCCTTCAGAGCCCATATTTTTTCAAAATAAGCTTTGAGCTGATAGAGAGAGGAAGCTTTATTATCTTCTGTCTCATACACAAAAATTTCTCTGTCAATATTTTTTGATTTGGAGTAATCCCCAAGAAACAGATTGGTTGTATTTCTTCCTCCCAGCAGGAACATCTGATGGTCAATGATCAGATATTTGTCATGGAGACGGGCCTGCATTTTCCAGGGCTTTAAAGGCGTGAGCGGATTGTAGATGCGAAGAGAAATGTTCTCATGGGAGGCCAGAGCCTGGAACCACTGGGTTCCTTTTCCCTTTACATCCAGAAAACCGCTGAAGCCGTCAATGATCACCCGGACTTTTACGCCTCTGTCCGCGGCACTCATAAGCGCAGCCATAACATCCTTTCCGCCTTTGTCAGCGTTAAAGTCAAAGGTAGAGAGAATGATTTCCTGCTCTGCCTGTTGGATCATCTGAAGGCGATAGAGAAGAGCGTCTGTGTTGTCGTTTATGTAGGCAATCCGCTCGCTTCCCGCCTGGGAGCTGTAAAACTCTCTCTCACTGAAGTCATTCTGAAAATTTTCTGAAACTTTTTTGTGCCGCAGATAAGGCACTGTAAGCAGAGCAATATAGATTAAAATAAGAATAAAAATAATCCTGCCCGGTGTCAGAAGCCCAAAGAAAAACCTGCGTTTCATGTTCATTCACCACTTTCTTTTTTCTAACTGGTATGACAGTTTTATAGTTGTAATGAAACATTCTATGACAAATCAGAAAAAAAGTAAAGAAGAAAAACAGGAATCTTTTGTCAATTTTTTTAGAGGATTCTTTTCATTGTGATTTTGAACAGAAGGGGAATCTTGCAAGGATAAGAATAATAGAGTAATATACATAATAAGCAGGAGGGAGAATAATGCGTGTAATAATATGTGATGATGAAAAAAGCACTTGTGCTGAAGTGGAGAATATGCTCAGAGATTTTGCATTTGAAAAGTGCATGAAACTGGAAGTGGATGTATTTTTTGACGGAACTGCACTGACAGAGTATCTGAAAAGAGAAAAAGCGCCGGATATCCTTTTTTTGGACATTGAACTTCCAGGAATGGACGGTGTTGAGGTGGGAAAATATGTCAGAGATATATTGAGAAATTTACATATGTTTTTGGTATATATATCTTCAAAGGAAGAATACGCGTTAGAGTTATTCCAAAATCAACCGTTTGATTTTCTGATTAAACCCATAAAAAAAGAACGACTGTATCATGTTATGGAAAAAATATTTTGTATTTCTGACAAAAGCGAGTGTAATTTTGAGTATAAAAATCAGGGAAACAGTTACCGGGTTATGTATAAGGACATTTTGTATTTTCAAAGTGATGGACGAAAAATTAATATTGTAATGGAAAATGACAGTCAAAGTTTTTATGGAAAGTTGTCGGAGATTGAGCAGGAGTGCCCGGAAGGGCTATTTTTGCGTATTCATAAATCGTATCTAATCAATATGCATTATATAAAAGAAATAACTTATAAGTGGATAAAAATGATAAATGGAGATGTATTGGATATCAGCAGATCTAATCGTGTAACAATAAGAAGAAAATTAATGGAGAGTATGTCAGATGAACTTCGTCATAATATTTGAGCAGGTTCTTATATTACTTTCAAATGGAATACGATTTTATGCTGTTAAGAGATATATTGATTTTTTTGTTTCCAGGGATAAGAGCCGTTGGAAATATAACTGGTTGTTATATATTTTTGCATGTATTGGGACTTATTTTGTCAGTGCTGTATTTTCATCTCTTATTTTAAATGTTCTTATAAACATTCTTGCTATATTTATGCTGACCATACCCTATCAGATAAAGAAATCTGAAAAGGTATTAATGACATTTGTTATATATGTGGTTAATATGTTAGCAGATGCTATAGTAGTTCAATTACTGTCAGGATATGAAACAGGACAACAGGTAGAGGCGATTTATCATTTTATAATAAGCCTGGTAATTTTGATACCTACTGCCTTTTTCAAAATACCTAAAGACAGGAAAACAGATATTTTTCTGCCGTTTATGAATGTGTTTGTATTAGGTACGATTCCTCTTGTCAGCATTATTTGTACCCAGAGTGTCACAGTTGCATCGAAATATAATAAGCTGGTCATCCTTATAGTTGCATTTAGTCTGATACTGATTAATTTTTCTCTGTTTTATTTATATTATGTATTAACGAAATTTTATTCGAGCCAAATGAAGCAGAAAGAGTTGGAACGAACTGTTGATGTATACGCATATCAACTCGATGTTTTGCAGGAGTCTCAGGAACAGATAAAAAAATTGCGGCATGATATGAAGCATCATTTAATAGAATTATCTGCTATAGCACAGCATGGTAAGAATGAGGATATGGTACGTTATGTGGAGCAGATGGAAAAATTTATGCTGAACCCTGCCGAAAAGGTTTCTACTGGAAATAAGGATATTGACGGAGTTCTGAATTATATGCTTAGAAAGGCAGATGATTTATTGAATATTGTGGATATAGATATTCAGATTCCAAACTGTTTATGCAGTAAGAATTTTAATGTTTGTGTTGTTTTGGGAAATCTGATTGACAATGCAGTCAGGGAATCTGATAAATCGGATGAAAAATATATATCTGTCAGTATACGTGCCAAAAAGGATATATTAATTATTCTGATTGAAAACAGTTATGCTGGTACAATTATAAAAAAAGATCAGAAATTCAGAACCAGTCAAAAGGATGCAGATATCCATGGAATTGGTCTGGAAAGTGTGAAACAGGTAGTGGATGCTTGTAATGGAGATATGAAAATCGAGTATTCGAAAAAGCGTTTTCAGGTGCAGGTATTATTGTATTTATCAAATATTGTATAAAAAGTGAAAAGAGCCTAGGCCATAGGGCTCTTTTTTAGTGCTGATTTTTACAAAAATAGATACAGTTTTTTACATATAGAAGATTGGAGGACATATTTATGATATGATAAAAAATAATATCAAAGGGAGGAAACAACATGATGAAAAGAAAAAAATCAGTATTAGGAAAGAAAATAATAGGAGGCATTGCAAAAAAAATGGCAGAAAGGGATGCAAACACAACATGTGCATTTTTTGCTTATCAGCCCAGACTCCCTCTTGCAGTAAAGAAGATGAGAAAATCCTGATTGTGAAAAAGGGTATTCAGCAAAAATAATAAATGATATAGATATTTTAAAACTGTGAAAATGTGGTTGCGATAGATGAAAGGCTCTTTAGTATGAAGCTGTAGTAGTCTGTCGCACCTTTATTTTTTAGACAAAATGAGGTTTTTATGGAAATGAAAAGGAAAGAATATTTAATCAGGTTGATAGAGGAAATTAGCGATAATAAAGAAGAACAGGAAATTATTCAATATGGATTACATCAGGTGAGGGTAATATTGATAAATGTACTGACACTAGTTATTAGTGGTATACTATGGCAAGAGTTGTCCTTTACTTTGCTGGTTTTTTTGGAATTATTTTTCTTGCGCCCTTATGCGGGGGGATATCATGCTGATACAGAATTAGGCTGTTATTTGATATCAATTTTAATGATGAATATAATTATTTTTCTAAAAAAAGGGATTGTTTTGTCTAATATGCTTTTTATCGGTAAGCGCAAAATATTGCTACGCTGCCCATGAATCACGCTTGCACCAAAATGATA
>OFML01000590.1_pt1 | contig 27340 bp, 34 predicted proteins | sample 1541831 | NCBI WGS metagenome assembly OFML01 (sample SAMN04209237, study PRJEB22552) | human gut metagenome | biome: gut; material: feces | host: Homo sapiens | place: USA: Oklahoma | reverse complement strand
AATCGGGCATTAGAGCTGGTGTGAATTTTGGCACATTCTTTAACAGTATTTATGAGAATGGAATTGAAATTACACTTTATAATTTCGGTATAAACAATGCGAATCTTTCAGTTAGAGAAATTTTTTCAAGACTAGTTGACGTAATATCGCCTTTGTCAAACACAAAAGAAGATATTACTGCAAGAAAGGCAATGGTTGAGGCTTTATCAGAAGTGTATGATTATGTTGAAAAAAATGATTTAAATGTGGAGTGCTTAAATAGCATGCCAAAGGAATTAATGAACATTGCATTAAGAGATTATATAGCTTCATACATATGGATAACGATGATGAAAGATTTGGATAGCAGGTTGGAAAAATATATATCAAATGCTCAAAATGCGGCGTTAGTAGAAAGAAAATTTAAGGAGCTAATTGCAGGAATCGTGGATGTTCAGTTTAAATCACAAGGGGATATTGTAAATCAACAGGTAGGAGTAGTAATACAGGATTTATATACGAAATGCTTAAAAGTTCTGGAGGGAATAATATGATTATTAATGCTAAGATAGATAAAGAAGATACATTTCAAACTGAAGAAAATAGTGTGGAAATCAATTTCTCAAATCATGAAACATTCTCTTATACTTTTTGGCATAATAAACACGTATTACCATATTGGTATTCAAATCAAGCCTTGGATTTGTTATACATTTCTCTAGCTGTTTTCGCTGCAGATCGTTTGTGTTTAAGAAGCTCTTCTTTAGATGGTTGGAGTAGAGAGTTTAAGATATTTATACCTGTTTTAGAAATTGACAAATGGAACATTGCAAAAGAGTTATTGGAAAATATGCTTTCTTTCTTAAGTGGAGATAGTTGGGAATTTATATTTAGAAAAAGAGAGTTATACCAGTTCGAAAGAAACAAATATGATGTTTGGAAAAAATCAAATAGCACCTCTACAGATTATGATCAGTTATGTATGTTTTCAGGTGGTTTGGATTCTTTTGTTGGTGCTATTGATTTGTTAGAAACTGAGAAAAAGAAAACCTTGTTTATTAGCCATTATGGTGGAGGTAAAGGAACAAAAGAATATCAAGATATTCTTAAAGAAAAGTTTGTTATTGAGTACGGATTAAATGCACAGGATTTTCATCAGTACTATGCGAAAGTTGTAAGTGGTGTAGAAGATACTACAAGAACTCGTTCGTTTATGTTTTTTTCTCATGCAATCGCAGTAGCTTCATGTTTTCATAAACACATCGATTTAATTATTCCAGAAAATGGATTTATTTCTTTGAATATACCGAGCACATTTTCTAGAATAGGAACAAGTAGTACAAGAACTACTCATCCTTATTATATGGAAATGTTCCAAGAATTATTAAAAATATTGGAATTACCCGTATTGTTATATAATCCATATCAATTTAAAACTAAAGGCGAAATGCTTAAGGAATGCAAAAATCAGTCTTTTATGATAGAAAATATAGAAAACACAATGTCTTGCTCTCATCCTGATAATGGAAGAATGCTAGGAGAAACTCAAGCACGTCATTGTGGTTATTGCCTGCCATGCGTTATAAGACAAGCAGCCATGAAAAAAGCTGGAATACATGACAAAAGTTCATATAGAGATAGATTATTTAAAAATTGTGAAGTGGCAAAAACCAACTTAAATTCATATCGATTAGGCTTTGAAGATTTCAATCCAAAATATGCTTTTATGGTAATTCAACTAAGTGGTAGAATATCGAATAATATTAATGAATTTACTGAATTATATATTAGAGGTATGGAGGAGATGAAGTCATATTTGGAGGATTTATATGAATGATTTTATAATGGATTCACATATGCATTTCGATCTATATGATAACAAAAATACAGTATTAAACTATATAGAGACAAATAAGTCGTATACTATAGCAATGACCAATTTGCCTATACTATATGAAAAATATAAAGAAAAGTATACAGGATTTCGTTATATAAGGATTGCTTTAGGATTCCATCCGGAGCTTTCTCATGATTATAAAAATCAAATTAATTTATTCAAAAAGAACATCAATACTACTAGGTATATTGGAGAAATTGGTTTAGATTATTATCATAAAAGCGAAGAAGATAAGTCTGATCAAAGATTGGTTTTTGAAGAAATCATCTCCACATGTAATAAGGCAGGCAATAAAATTTTGAGCATTCATACAAGAAATGCAGAAAAAGATTGTCTTGACATATTGTCTTCATTTAATGGTAAAGTGATTTTTCACTGGTATAGTGGAGGTATTACTTGTTTACGAACGGCAATTGACAGAGGTTATTATTTCTCCATAAACCACCAAATGATTAAGTCCAATAACGGAAGAAAGATCATTAACGAGCTTCCAATCAATAGAATACTTATAGAAAGTGATGCTCCGTTTACTGTTGGATTGAAAGATAATTATAATTTTAGTTTTTTTCAAGAGGTTATCAATTATTTGTCTATAGTACATAACATAGATAATTATGAAATTCAAAACCATATTAAACATAACTTTAAAGAGATATTAATGTAAAATGTATTACACACAAGATTATTTGAAATGAGTTTCTTTGCCGTTATTTACTTTAGATTGGCAAATACCACACCTTTATAATAAGATCTTAACTGATTCAATGTATAGGTGACTGTATGCCAGTCCATTTTTGCATCTTGGAAGGTATTTGTCTTGCCGTCAAGGTTTCCTTCCTGGATAGTAACATAATCCCCATCGACAGCAATGACGATACCAACATGATTGACACCAACACCGGAGAAGACAGACCCAGGTTTTGGTGTTAGTGATCTTTCAAATAAGTCCTGATGAGCAGCTACCAACTGGTCTACACAGTTCCATCCATTACCAGTAAATCCTGGATCATATCCATATAATTCATAGAATCTGCCCCAGGCAAACCATGTGCATTGGCCATATAAGCCAACTCTTGCATATGGGTTTTTTGTTATCCAGGCTTCCATATTGTTAAAGTTAGGATTGATACCACCTCTAAATGTAACAGGTACATATTGCATGACATGATCTACATATTCTGGATCACCATATGTTGATGTATTTAGTTTTGCTTTCATATCATCTGAAAACAATTGGGCATTGTATTTTGAATAGCCTCCAAAGTTGCTGATTGCCCATTCAATATAGCCATTTCCATAGTTATATCCCTGTATAGCCATATATAGATGTTCTGTATCGGATTTGTCTTTTACATTAGCTCTATTTAGGCAATCGGCAAATGATTTAACACCACATTCGATTGAATATTCAGGATCAGTTATCCCGTTAGGTACTCTTGGATATTTTGTATTGAACACTGATTCACTGCATTGCATTGGATCATTTCCTAGTCCTTTAGATTCCTGCATCATAATGGCTGCTAGTATTGGAACATAGTCTACAATTCCATTTTCTTCTGCATATCTTGTTATCGTTTCTTCGTAGGCGATGACTTCCGGACTTAATGGAATGATCATGCTGTTGCTGCCACCATCCTGAGCTAAAACAGAGAAAGTGCCGATAAATAGCGTCATTATCACAATAAGTATGACTCCGGTACCGAAAGATAATAGTGCATTGATTCCACCAATTGTCTTTTTAACAACATTAAAGGAAACTGATATGAATTTAGCTGATGTCTGTATTGCTGGTCTAGTAATAATTCGATCTGCTGCTTCCTTGATGCTTGAAGCTTTGATCTTTTTCTGTACATATCGCTTAGCTTTTGACATATAAGTAACTTTAGGTATAGAAGAATCCATGATTGCTGTGGTACGCTCTATTTGCCTCTTTGTACGATGCTGTTCCAGTTTCTGCTTAACATATTTCTTTGCTCGAAAGGCTGACTCATATGCAGTTGATTTAGCGGTAGTGCTGATGTTATCTATAGCTCTTGCAGATGCATTTGCTTTAGGAGATGGTGAATCTTCTTTATTGTTTTCTTTACTGTGGATGGTTTGCTGTTTGATAAAGTGATTTAGATTCTCTTTGGAATCCTTCGTTTTAATGGTTTGTATTGATTGCTTGGTTTTGATGCTGTTCATTCTTGTCTCCTTTAAAAAATGGGACAAGCATTCAGCTTATCCCTTATAGTTTCTCTTATTGATCATTTCTTTACGATCACTTGGTTTTGTTGTATTCAGATTATAAAGTTTTCCTTTTGGCATCTTGTTTATAAATGGCACGATGGATCCACCATATTTGATCAATCCGCAGCCAGTCTGGGCATTAGTTATATAGCTCATTTGTTCTTCAGATATGTTAAGCAGCTTCGCCAGATCCTCCCTGTCATTAGGTGATTGATTCAGCATCACAATGAATAATGAATTAGACAACATGCTTGTACCTTGCTGCGAAGAAAGAAGATACTTAACATTTTGAGTAATACCGGTAGGGAAGGCATCCCTTTTTCTGAATTGTCGCCATGCTGAAGCAAAGAATGTCGCTGATTCCTCGTTTTCAAATATGACATGGATCTCATCAATGAATACATGTGTACGTTTGCCTTTACGCCAGTTTTCATTCACCCGGTTGATAATGGCATCTGTAATGACAAGCAGCCCCATTGTCTTAAGCTGTTTTCCAAGATTAAAGATATTGAATGACAATACTCTTGATTTGATGTTTACGTTGGTTTCATGAGCAAAGATATTCAACGATCCATTTGTGAACAGTTCGAGTTTGATTGCAAGTGATTTTGCTTCGGTTTCTGGCTGATCCAATAACTTCTTATATAGATGCTTAAGAGTAGGGGTATAGTGACCATTGAAAGCATCCTGGTAAACATAGGCAACACAACGGTCAATAATACTCTTGTCAGTTGAAGAAATTCCACCATGATTGGTATCCAACTGCTCAAATAAAGACATAACGAATTGTGATTTATCAGCAATTGAGTTGCCAGAATCACCATATCCTTCAGCCATATCCATTGCATTGATATGATCGGAACTGTTAGTACCAATATCAATGACCTGGCCACCAAAGGCTTTGACAATCGGATCATATTCTCCCTCAGGATCGGCAATGATGACATCGTCATCTGTAGACATGATGATGAATTCGATTTCCTCTTTTGTTAAGAAAGACTTACCTGATCCAGGTACTCCTAGTACAAAGGCATTAGGATTCTGCAGCAGTTCCTTGTTGCAGAGAATCGGATTGTTGGTGATGGCGTTCTGGCCATACCAAATACCACCTTTGTCCATGATTTCCTGAGCACGGAAGGGAATGAATACCGCTGCACTTTCAGTTAATAGTGTTCTTGTTATATTCAATCGATTGACACCGATCGGTAGAGCAGTAACAAGCCCATCCAGCTGTCTTTTGGCAAAATATAATGTATCCAGTTCACATACATACTTTCTGGCGATTGACTTGAGTGTTTCGGTGTCCTTATCAAGTTCTTCCAAAGTATCAGCCAGATGGACCAGAGCAATATTGCACAGCATCATTCTTTGGTCCCTTACGATCAGATCATCTAGGAATTCCTTACATTCCTTTCGCTGCAGTTCCATGTCATAGGGAATGATGGCTGAGAAGTTGTTGTTGCGGTTCTGCTTCATTTGCCAGTCGGTAATGTTCTTTTCTACGCCGAGGAATTTGTTTTCAACTTCTCTGACTGCTTCATCAGTAGGAATGGATATGATATCCATTGAATACATGAGATTGCGGTTCAGATCGCATAGTTCCGATACGAATTCATCCTTCAGAAAACCAGGGTAATTGTTTAGATACAGTACACGGCCATATTTGTTATCGAACTGGAAATAGCGGCTCTTGTATTTGCATATGCCTGGTGTGATCAGATCTTTGAAGGAATGGCCTTTCTTGGCAAGATCATTCATGTCATATACCAATTCATCATTTTCATTTCGATAGAAGTCATGTAGGATCTTCAGTCTTTCTTCTGCATCAAGTTCAATACAGGCGCTGCCAAGTCTAGAGAACAGCGTTGTAAACTCCGATGTGATTCTTGAAAAGGTGAATCTAGCTTCATCGATATTGCTTTTGAATACTGTGACTGTAATGTATTTTTCCTGGATGATATCATCGCTTTCTGCCAGTTTTTGCAGCAGCATATCATTGTATTCCTGACGATATACATCCAATCCATCATCTTTCATAGGAATCAGAATATCATCCTTGAATTTCTTAAGATCAATCTTACGGTTGTTGATTGTGATCTTGGTCATAACGGATGAATCAAAGGAATTTAACAGATCACTATAGCTTAGGAACAGGTTGTTCTTGTCCTCGCCGGAAGCAATCTTGTAGTTGATATCCAGGAAGCGGTAGCTTTTGGAATACTTGTTTCCCATACGAAAAATACCATCCTTGTAGATGGTATCAACAGGGATGGTATCCTGAACGGTTCTAGGAACCTTTATTCTTTCTTTGTTTTGCTTTTTGATTCTTTCGAAGCTTTTTATCATGTACAATGGACTCCTTTCGTGATTTATCAATATAAGAAGAGAAGATTTCTTCATATAGGTTAAATGGCTTGTTGATCAATTGTGCTTTGTTCAGCATTAGGGAATAGAAGGCGGTCGATATGATTTCCTCCATATACATTCCCTGGAACCGGATAAAGCCAAAACAGGCAAATGGCAATACCCCAAGCATGCATAGCCAGCTTGTAACTTCCTGTCCTAGCTTATCTGAGCATGAAAAATAGATTATACAGGCAGATCCGCAGGCAAGTATTGAAAAGATACTTTGCCTTAGGGATAGTCCAAACAATATGGATTCTGTATAATCTCTTATTTCCTTATTGATTTTTACTTCGAAATTAGATTTCATAGCATCCATCCAATTCCTTTTCTTCGATATTGAATGGTGAAGAAGTAGCAAATAATATGTTGTTAACTGGAATTACAGTTTCACCAGTACTGGTGCTGATAATGGCATTCTTATCAGAATTCTTGATCTTGTACATTACCTTTTCCTTAAGTGGTAATGAAATTGGTTCGTTGATCACTACGCTGTCACCGTTGGTAAAGACGATAGTGTTTTTGATTGTTTTGTTCATTTAATTGTCCTTTCTATGAAAAAAATCCTACATATTGTAGGATTGAATAATAATTGGTAATTACTCTCCGTATTCAATTTTCATCCATCGAAGATTATACTCTTCTAAAGCATCATCATAATCTTCAAAGTGTTTGGTTGGACCATTTCCAATTACGCAGTAAACCTCTCTATCGTATCTACATCCAACTTTTAACAGTTTGACTCCGTGTTTTTCATAAATTAATTCTGAATCACCAAATTGCATTTTTAACCTCCATTGATTCGCAGTGTTTATAACTTCATAATAGTCAGGAATTACTTATGTTTCTAAATTCTTCTTCTGATTCGTAGATGTTGTCAGATGAAATACTGTTTTTATGACCACATTCAGTACATACCCAAACGTAGTGGTGGTCGTCAAATCCTGGTTGATCATTCAAATGAGCATTACAACGATCACAATACCAATCGATTCCTGGAAATCTATCAGACATATATTAACTCTCCTCCTTATTTTTATTCTTTAAAAGGTCTGGAAAATACTTTTCCACCAATCTTTACTAATTCATCAGCATGTTCAGAAATATAATCTGAAACAGGATGCCAAACCCTTTTGAATTTGAAGAATAATTTGCCATCTATATATTTTGTAGGGCAAGTATAAGTTCGACCTCCAGATGTTATCTGGCACCATTCCAAAATTTTATTAATACCTAGAACTAACATAAGTACCTCCTATTTGAATATTTTTGTCCAACTTGTGATATCAAGTTTTTCTATTGTGTTTTTTAAAAGATTAGGATTAGTGGCTCCTAAAGCATAACCCGCTGCGAAAGTACCAATACCAGCAGAAATTGCCAATAAAATATCTGTCCATTCTCTGGAAACATCTTTTCTTGAAATATCATTGGTCATAGCGGCTGGAGCTACAACATTTGCTTTAGATTTAAGTATGTCACGCAATTCTTCAGAATACTTATCTGGATTATCTACAAAAATGTCCAGTATATCATATAGCATCTTGCATTCATCTGGATGTGTACTCATTTCATCACTTAATACAGCACGAATGGCTATATAAGTTGTTTTTGTCATTTTTGATTTTAATCCTTCTAGATTAATGATTGTTTGCTTTGTCACTCCAATTTTATTTGCTAGCTCTTCAATGGTCCAACCAGCACTGCGACGGATGAGTTTTAAGTTTTCTTGAAGTAAATCAATCTCTGGCATACGGCCACCACCTTTGTAAATAAAGTATACAACAGATATACTATAAATACAATATAAAACTAAAGGTAAAATAATTTTACTTTAAAGTCCCATCATTTCTTTAACAATCCTATCTGACATCTTGATTGTTCCAACCAATACCAGCATATTGAATATCAATTCACCTATATAACTCCATATCATTGATACAGCTGATGCAGAAGTATCAATTGCTGGTGCTGATGAAGCAAAGGCTGAGAATATCACACATGACAATAGGATGATTGCTCCTTCAAGACATACACCAGCATAGCTTTTTATAAAGGTGAATGCTGTATTCTGTGTTGATTCACCAGCTGCTGCAGCCAGTGGAATAGGGGATATGGCTGTATACATATAGATCTTAAAGAATCGACCATACACAGTAAGAATCATAATAAATGAAAGTATGGTTATGAATACGGATCCAAGCAGAGTTACTGCCCATAGCGGTATTGATTCAAGAAAACCTGTATTGTTTACCGCATCAATAATTTCCTGTGGGATAACGGTGCTTTCAGCTGTTCCCAATCCAACCGTTCTGGTGATTGTTGAGATGACACCTTGTACTATCTCAAATATTCCAGTCATCAGTTCCATACCATACATGACAAGACCTCTTGCAATAACGAATCTAAGAAACAGCTTGAAGGCATGTTCTGGTCGTTTGATATCCTGCCAATTGGTACAGGTTCTAATCAGTCCCCATAGGAAGAATAATACCAATAGGGACAGACCGATTGCCTGTAATGCTCCATGAATCTTCACTATAATATTCCAAATATCACCACCTTTGAATGATTCCGGTGATTGAGTTAGTAACATCCATATCTCTGCCAGTTTTTCATTCCATGTATTTAGGGCGCTTGTTAGATTGTCGATGATTCCCTCCATGAAATCACCGCCTTATCCAACAATGATATTCAGTATCTCTTTGGCAAATGTAATGATGATGCCACCAGCTACAGTCATAAAACCATTAGCTCTTTGTGATGGATCGTGTGACTTCAAGGATAATCCAACCTGTACGATTCCTAATCCCAGAAGAATCATGCCAATAGCACGAATCAGTCCGAACATGAATTCAGAGAAGTTATTGACTACCGCAACCGGATCGTTGGCTGCAAATACAGGCATTGTCAGGTTTGCAGTTAGTACAAGTGCTGTGTATAAGATGAATAGTATCTTTTTGCATTTATTGAGTTTCATTATTTGATGTCTCCTTTTCTAGATTTTTGAAGTAATCATCCATTTCCTCATCTGATAACAGTTCATATTCGTTATCGCTGAGAAGGATGTTTTGCCAGTCATCAATGAAGTGGCTAGCTGTTCCATGAATATATGGTTTCTGTTTTCCATCGGTTGTCTCATTGATGTTTGGATGTTTCAGAAGATCATATTTCTTATCCATGATAGGCAGTTCGCCACGAATAAAAAGAAGTCCATAGTCATTGTTTAAAAGACGGACTTCATCGGGTGTTAATAGTTCTCTTCCAGTCTGCTGATAGTTGGTGGAGTAGCTTCCACTATGACCTGTGGATTTTCCGAAGGTATTGGTATCAAGCGTTTCCTTGCCAAGATATTCACTGATGAACTTATGGGTAGACTGCTCGTTGCCTCCAAGGTAGTAGAGTTCATCGCAGTTACCGACAATGGATTCCCAGCTATCTTTAAATAATGTTTTTATCTGTGCCAGATTTTGCAGGATGATTGATACAAAGATCTGACGGGAACGCATGGTAGAAAGCAGCTTGTCGAATTCATCTGGAAGGGCAACATTGGCAAATTCATCCATCAGAAAATGGACGGGGACAGGCAGTTCACCACCATATACATAATCGGCCTGGTAATACAGCATCTGGAAGAGCTGGGTATATAACATGCCGACAAGAAAGTTGAATGTTGAATCATTGTCTGGAATGACCGCAAAGAGGGCTGTCTTCCTTTCACCGATCTTATCAAGTTCCAGTTCATCAAATTTTGTCAGTGATGCCATCGAATCAAGATTGAATGCTGCCAGTCTTACGCCAACGGAAATCAGAATAGATTTTGCGGTCTTACCAGCTGCCTGCTTGTAGATCTGGTACTGTTTTAAAGCAAGTGAATCCGGATCTGATCTTTCCAGGTGATGGAACAGTTCATCAAGAGGTGACTCATATTCTTCATCATCCTCTTTTACTTCGGCATAGGTCAGCATTTCCATTACCATTGTAAAGTTCTGCTCATCTTCTGGAGCGTAATGGTACAGGTAAAGCATCAGTGCTTCCAGTAGTGCTGTCTCCGATTTTTCCCAGAAGGGATCCATGGATTGTGATCCTTTAGGAGTCGTATTGCGAATCAGATTGGTTATCAGCTTCAGGATATCCTTATCGCTTTGGATGTAGTGGAATGGATTATAGCCATGTGACTTTGACATATCAATCAGATCAATGACCTTGATTACATATCCTTCCTTTTCCAACATGTATCCTTCACTTCTTAATATTTCTCCCTTTGGATCCAGTACAACAAATGATGTATTGCACTGCATGATGTTAGGCTTGCAATAGAAGCGGGTCTTTCCGGCACCGGAACCACCAATGACAATGGTATTGAGATTCCTTCTGTGGATCTTGCCATTGAGTCCAATTCGGACATTCTGGCTGAGAAGCTTGTTTTCAAGATAGTTCTTGCTAGCATATTTCCTGTTTACATTTAAGGCATTGGCCCATTTGGCAGAACCATATTCAACTGTCCTTCGGTAGTTTTTCATTGTTGACAGATAGACCATTACACCAATTGCATAAATCAGGGTGAATATAAGAATCATTCTTGGCGTATTGTCGCACCAGGAAAAAGAAAAAGGGTGGTTGATTGCCTCGCTGATATAGGGAAGGGCATAAATCAAACCACCGCTTGAATAGGGTGCAATCAATATTGCGAACCAGATGACTGGTATTATCAGCAGTCCCAGAAAGATGTAATCGTCCTGCTTACGATCTTTCATAACCGCTTCTTGTCGGTGTGACTGGTGCATCGCAAACCTTGACAATCAGGGTATCAAGAAAGTCATGGTTCTTATGTTCCATGCGCTGCTTGTCCCTTAAGTCGGCCAGGGCTCTAACGATTATGCGCCTTTCCGTATCATCGACAATAATTCCAATCATTTGTTCATCATCTTTTCTTTTGCCAAACATAAGCTTACCTACCTTTCGTTTTGTGTTTCTTTAATACAGGAGCAGAGTTCTTCTTAGTTTGCTGATCCTTCAGGTTCATTAGCTGTTGCCTTACTGAAGGGCGTTTAGAAGTAAGGTTTGTTTCTTTTCCTTCGCTCCTGTTCTTCGGCTTTTCGGTCTTCGATGTTTTTGAAGATGGCTCGAACGGAATGCCGCCTTTCGCTCGAGCTTTTGAGGGGTTTGATTCGTTCATCATCTTTGAAATGAGTTCATCATGTTCTTTGTCAGATAAAGGCTTGACATCCTTGAACTGGTTCTTCTGGGCCATGATTGATTCACGGATGGCCTTGGTATCGATGGTAGCCAGATCAAACTTATCTACAATTCTTGATATTTTGGATGCATCCTCCGAACGCACCATGATATCAACGATTCCATCAGTATTGTTCTTCTCCTTTAAAACAGAGTAGAGAACACCATAATGCTTTGCTTCTTCACAGAACTTTTTCAAATCAGAATGATGGATGGCAAATACCTTGAGCTCCTTGCCGGATTTCAGCATGGAATCCAGCCTGGCTTTCCCTTTGATCTTTTTCTTGTCGGTAAGGATGGCATATAGTGTTGCCGCCAGTGATCGTGCGGTAGCACCACCGGCTTTCATGGCAATTTCAGCAGCCACTTCAATGCCTTCCAATGTCATTTTCATCATCTGATCAGCAGTATCCGCACTGTTCATATATTGAGGCTCCTTTCATATTCCTGCTGTTTTTCGTTTTTCTGTTCTTCAAGCTCATTGATCTGCTTGAGCTTTTCTTCAATGTCGGGGACTCTGTTTTCTATATCATGACAGAGTCTGAGTTGCTTTTTCAAATGTGCAATTTTTGAAGTGATGTCATCACGATCGGTTTCATACTGCGCTTTGAGCTCTTCATTCTTGACCCGTTTGAGCTTCCCATAGATCTTCTTTCGATTGTTGATCAGCTCATGAATTTCATCATTCACTTTTACTTTGAAGGCAATGACATCTTCAATTGTTTCCAGATTGTTTTTACCTAGGAATGTATTTTCTTCCGTTATCTTATCCATATAAATCAGATCCCTCCTTAATGCAGCGCTTGGATATCTTTTTGGTGCATCGTTTGCATGGATGATGCCCATCATGTACATGTATTTGAAATACAAGGCTTTGAATCCTTTCAGCTTCTTTGAGTCGCCTTTGTAGAAGTGTGAGGGAATGGCATCCTGCACTTTGACCATTGGCAAAATCAGGTTGTTGTAAAGGCGCTCCTCGATATGCTCCTCATCGTATCGTCCATCCCTTAATAGACTTTTCAGCCTTCGCATTCTTTGTCCCTGTGGATGCTTGATGGCAATGTACTTACGATCAGTCGATACTTCATATCCCATTTCCACGAGTCCTTCAACAAACTGTTCCATGCTTCGGGCATAGGACAGTACGACATCAACATCATGCTTGATCAGTTCCCTGAAGTATGGCTTGCCATTTTGCATGGCTTCCCATTCGCTATGATGCATTCCTTTGCCGTTTGACTTTACAACGGACAGGTTATAGCCATTGCATAGATCATCGGAAAGGTTCCTGAATCGGATGTAGTCATTACGGTTGTTGTCAAACTTCTTGCCATCCATGAAGGAAACCGAGTTGACCACGAAATGGTTGTGTAGGTGATGCTTGTCAAGATGCGTTGAAACGACAACTTCAAACCGATCACCCCACATAAGCCCTGCAAGCTTGACTCCGATTTCATGGCAAAGTTCAGGAGTCAGTTCATCTGGCTTGAATGACTGCACAGCATGAAAGGCAAGGACGCCATCATCCTTGCCATAGCTTTTCTTTGTGTGAATCATCTGCTTTACTGCGCTGGCAGGGGAGCAGTTGATTCCGGTAATATATTCCTTCTCATTTGTTTTGTAACCCTGAGTTGTATAGGTTAATACTTCATTAAGACCATCAGATATTTCTTCGGTTGTCTTTTCTTCATTGGAAATGTAGCGATAGACACGGCTCAGATTATCCTTTACTGGCCAGATTTTGGTAATTGCCATATGTCCTCCATCTTTGTTGGTGCCCTGATCAGTAGCATGATCTCATCAATCAGTTTCTGCAGTTCAATGTAATTGGTTTTGTAGGTTTCCACATCTATGGAACCATTTGAATTGGCTGTTTTTGCAACCTGGTTGATGTTGCTTGCAATATTGCGAAGCAGTCTTGTTGTCTCCAGCAGCTCCTTGCTTGGTGCTGCCTTTGGTATGACACCGCTTATCAGCAAGCGGATATATGATTCCCGTGAAAGCCTTGACTGTTCTACCAGTTCCATCAGATGATTGAATTCATCTTGATTGAGCTTTACTTCGATCCGGTAGTTTCTTTTCCTCATGTTCTTCCTTTTGAAGATGATGGAGAATGGATAGGCTGAAGACAATTCCAATCAACGAGAGGCACATCAGGCAGCTATAGAAAATGACCTGGTTCATATCGTTTGCATCAGCTTTCACGGTTGCTGCTGACACCAAGAAAGAACATGAACATCAAGGTCGTAATAATCACACCTGCACCAAAACAGGTAACACCAATAATTATTGAATTCATAAAATTCACTTCCTTTGCATTAAAAAGGCAGCTTTCAAAACTGCCTTGATAGGGTCTAAGGGATATTCCCTAAATATCTGTATTTGTGGTCGATCAAATACGTTGCTTGCTACATCTGTAGACATAGATAGTCTACAGACTAATGACACTGGAACCTGTTCTTGTTAACCATTTTCTGATAATCATCATATCTTTCAAAAAGGCGGGTATCCTTGTCATAGTGGTATACCGTATCCGAAAGGAACTTGTCTTCGCTGAGTGCATCGCTTCTATTGACGATATAAAGCATCTCCTTGAGATCCTTTGGCTTGACATTCTTGTTTTCCGCAATGACAATGCATTCATCAACTGAAGAAGGGATGACATAAAGGCTGCTGTCTAGCTTTGCAGACAGTGAATTCAGAAGTTCTGGATAAAAGATGGATGCAGCTCCATCACTGTTGTGTTCGTTTGTGACGATATACATTTTGACATTGCTGTTTCTTTCAACAACTTCATCTGGTATTCCAAGTATCATGGATTCCAGGGTCTGCACATGCGGTGGAATCATTTTTGGCGATGAAATCATGGCATCCTCGTGAAGCTGATCAAGTGTCATGCCATAGACATTAAGCAGGTTGTTTGTGATCTTTGCTGAACAAATCTGCGTATCGGATGATTTGATAACAATGTGATAGGTTATCGCAAGATCGCCAATTGCGGTATGCGGCATATCTTTGAGTTCATTTTGTTCAAGATTGCATACGCGTATGAACAGATAGTCCTTGACCATATCGTAATTGGTAATATTCGAAATATCTGCGATAAGGTTCTTATTGATGATCATTCTTGGAATCCTCATTTTCTAATTGCTCCAAATAAAAATCCAGCCTGTCATGACTGGAAGAAGTGCTGATATCGCTGATGGTAATTTCAATTTTCATTTTCTTTTGTCTCCTTGTTCTTGTTTGCAGAAGGAATGATATCAGAAAGCTCTGATTCCATTTTCTCCATCATTTCCTTCTTCTGATTGAGAAGCTTAAGCTTGTTGGCAATCAGAATGTTTTCTTCAGAATACTTTTTGATCCTTTCCTCGTTTTTGATTTTCTGGTTTTCCAGCAAATGTATTTTACGGATAATGTCTTCATAGCGGATCATGTTGGCACCTACTCATCATTACGATGACCTTCCATACCGAAAAGAAAATCAGTTGTATCGATTTCATCCACATCATGGTCATAGCTGTCGATGGTCATGACAATGAATTCAATGATTTCGTGCATCAGCTGTTCTTCGACTTCAGCCACAACTTCCAGTGCAATTTCATCACACATCTTTTCCATGATTGATGAATCTTCAGTTGGCCTATAGTCGATTTCCATATTCTCAACTGCATCGATTGCCCAGTTCATAACATCAACCGTCATCTGATCATCACGATGAAGGTTGGAATAGTTGTAGATTTTTGGATTGTAATAGCTCATTGTGTTTTCCTCCTATCTTTCAAAGCCATTCTTCTTTTTGATTCTAGTCTTGTCGTCTTCAGTAATTTCAAACTTGTAGACATTATCGGCTGGTTCCATACCAAACAGGGAAGCCATAAGTTCGGAATCATTTTTCGTATCCTCATACTTATCAAGATGTTCAGAATCAACTAGATGGAATTTCTTCTTCAGGGTTTTCTCATCTTCAACAAGTTCCTGGGCTGTTATCTTGATGGCGGCTTCTTCGTTGAGCTCCAGTGAATCCGGTGTCTTGTTCATGTCCATCAGTAATAATGTTTCATAGAACAGTACCGGTTCTTCTTCCTTTAATGATTTCATCTGCTTGAACATGATATTCAGAAACTGCCGTTTTACCTGATCATTTACCATGACTTCCACAGGCTGATCCAGTATATCCTTGTAGTGCTTGGCTGGAACTACTGTTGGCTGGTTGGTATCCGGATTGATATAGGCATAGGTCATTCGCGAAATGTTTTCGCTCAGTTCCTTGATCTTCATTTTCACAAATAGATCAAACTGTTTGTTCATATGTCATCTCTCCATTTCTTTTTTCTTAACTTTAGTGAATTGATCTTCATCAGGTACTAGACCAAGGGAAGAACCATTATCCCAACCAACATGGATCGTACCAGCATCATCAACAAACTGGACAGTGCCATATGTTCCATCAGGTACTGGATGGCAGTCATCATTCATGTGGATGCATTTGATTTTGGTACCTGGCGGGTATTGTCTTCGCAGTCTTTCGACTTCATCCTGTTTCATAAATTCCATTTAGCATTTCTCCTTTCGCTGCTGGTCCATTTTTGCAAAGACCAGCTTTTCATTTACGTCCTTGAAGTAGGTTGGATGTTCATCAATGCATTTGTAGGATTCATCAAGAATTGAAATGATGCTTTGGGTTGCACGTTTACCAGTATCATCATTATCCAGATGCAGGATGATCTTCTTGATACGATCATTTCGTTTGAGATAGCTCCATAAGGCAATTGGAACATCCGCTTCCTCTTTTGCAACAATGCCAGCTGTTGCTCCTGATAGTGACAGGCAGTTATGTGAATAGAAGGGAATGTTGTCCATCTTTAACAACGTCATATAGGAAAGCATATCAATGGCTCCTTCAAAGACGTGAAGCTCATCTGATTGGATGGTAGTAAAAGAAAAGCTGAAAGCCTTGTTGCTTCCAGCATGATCCTGTTTCATAGGGGTATTGATGCTTCTTTTGAAGGCATAGGCTGGCTTATTGCCATCGAATCCAACAAAGACTGCATTCTTGTAATATCTGCTCTGGTATATCTGGCCTTTTGCAACAAAGTAATTAACGATGTCCTTGTCAATCATCCTTTCATCACAAAGATAATGGATCACATCATCGTTTGTTTCATCCTTTGACGGCAGCACAAACGGCTTTGTTGTTTTTGGCCTTTCATGTGTAATGACTGGTATGCTGATCTTCATCGCATCCATGATGGTTTCACAGGCATCCATGAAGGTATAGCCTTCAACGGTTACCAGATAATCAATAGCAGAAGTTCCGCCTTTTCGTTTTGACCACCAGTACCATTTCCCATTGGAAAAGTGCAATGAATCATGATCAACATGGATATAATCCGTTCTACCGTTTTTGATCAATAGATCTGGATGGTAGTTCTTCAGATAATCAATTGCGCTCAGGCTTCTGATTTCCTTCAGCTTGTCTTTAGGTATATATCTTGTCATCTTTCTTTCTCCTTAACCTTTGGTGCCATATTTGCCAGATTGTTTTCCTTGCAGAATTTGCGGATGTCATTTGCATTTTCAATAACTTGCTCCTCTGTATATACAGCTTTAACCTTATACTGGTTTTCTTGAATATTGTTTAGCCATTCATCCATGAATTCGTTTAGCTGATGAGCAGCAACCGGATCCTTATCAACTCTTTGATAGAATTGCAGATTGTCCTGTTGGTAGGACTCTGGATATAGCAAGCGGTTATCCTTATCAACAGTGAATTCAACATCCGGATCAGCCATTAGATCACCATTAAGTTCATAGTTATGGGACATGGCATAACGGTTATCATCAATGATTTCAACATTCAGATCCATGAAGTACGGTGTTCCGTATTTGATATAGCAGGCATCACCACTTAATAGAGGTGCAGCTATTGCTTCAAACTGCTCATAGTTCCTTCTTTCAATCGAATCATCGATGAATGGATGGCCTGTTTCCGGATTGTATGATGGATTATTCAATGCTTTATAGATGGCCTGTTTCAGATCTCTTTTGAAATCTGTGTGATTGTTGTAAAGATGTTCTTGGATTTTCATTGCTTCCTTGTTTCTATCAAAATAGTTGTAGATGCTGCTTTCGATATTCTGGTAAACCAATGAGTCATCCAGTCCTGGATTATAATTTGCTTTCAATTCATTGACCACATTTATTACAACATCATTTGCCAGCTCATTCATTTCGACTGGTGTGATATATTCGTGTACCATTGTCCGTTTCTTCAGGTTTTGGGCAAACAATGGTTCTAGCTTGTCAATCATCTCATGAGCCGTACTCTGGATATTGGATAGTATGGTCTTCAGTTTTGCTTCATCCTGGGCAGCATAGCTGGCGATATAACCGAAGGAATAATCGGAAGTATCAATGCCAAAGTGATCGCATAAAACAAAAGCGAGAGATTCGGCTTCGATCTCTCGCTGGTCAGAGTCCTTGTCAGTTTTCTTGTGAAGGATGCTATGCGAGTATTCATGGATCAGAGTTTTGGCAATCTGCATATCCTCCAGTTCCATATTAAGCACGATCCTGTCTTCGGCGATTGAATAATAGCCTTTGGCACCACCAGCCAGAACAGCATCTTTTGAAGGTGAATGGTAATCGATTGGAATGGTGCAGATGTTTTTGACGGAATCAATGAAGGCCAGTATCTCATCAGAACTTCCGGTCAGATTATGAATCAAAGAGGGAAGGGGTTCGCCTGAAGTCTGGGATATATCAAAGACGGTCGTGGTCGTAAAGCGAAGCTGATTGATGACTCTTTCTTCCTTAATTGGATCACCATTTTCATCAAGTATTGGATTGCCATCTTCATCAGCCTTATCCATCAGTTGGGTAATCTTGCTTGTTACTGGTGCCAGGATTATCAGTCCTCTTTCACCTTTATCTACATGACGGTTGAAGTTGCGCTGCCATGCGTTGTATCCAGCTACCAGTGTTGCATCCGGTTTCTGGGCCAGTATCAATAGGGTATTGTTCAATGAATAGCTATGAAACTTGGAACAGCAGGAAAGGTATTTCCTGAAGTTGTCTGAACTGTAAACATCTTTGACACCCTGTTCGATCATTTCAAAAGCCTGTTTGGTCTTTTCTTCTTTTGTCACTTATTCACATCCTTTCTTCATCGTTCCTGTTCTTTTGATCTGTTCATGCATCGAAATACATATTTGTCATCAAACCTTCTGATCATTGATGGATATTCAAGATCGATATTTTCATCATTCTTTCCGTCAAAGAAGTATTCATCGACGTCGCCATAGTCTTCACCAATGCGCATGTAACGGTAGGAATACTGGTTTTCCTGTAGATTCTTAAGACCGCTCATGATAGGGAAGACACCGTCATAGGTTTCATACCATTTGATATCATTCCAACCGAAATAGATGGCATCCTTTGTTCGGTGTACCACATCCATGTACTTCAGGTAATTATAGTGATCATTCAGCTTATTCAGTTTAAGATATTCTTTTACATGCTTTGAAAGTTCGTTAAAGCCATCGATTGATAAAATGATTCTTACATCGCTTCTGTATCCCATTTCAGACCTCCTTTCATCCAAAAGAAAAGCACCAGCGGTTGCTGATGCTTGTAAATTATTCACTTAATGCTTTGGCAATATCTCTTTTTCCATAGACGATACGAACAATTGAAACACTTGATTGCAAAGGATACACGATATAGAAAACCAGATAGTTTCCAACACGCATCTTATGTGTATTCAATGAATTCCATGGTTCCCAATCTAATATTGGATTTCTTTCAGGCATAAAGTCTAGTTCCTTGATGGAATTTCGTATTCGCCTTACCATTTTCGCTGCTGTTTCAGGAGCTTGTAAATTAAAAGCAATATATGAATAGATGTCTCTAAGATCATTTATTGCTTTAGTTGAATATTTGATTGTATATGTTTCGCTCATATGTTGAACTCTTTTGCCAGAATTGCATCCACTTCTTCTGGAGTATATGTCCTTTCTTTCTGAAGGGAATTAAGACCTTTTGTTAGCTCAGCATCGATCTGATCACGAGTCATATCACCGATGGAAGTTGGCTTTGACACAGGGAGCCTTAGATCCAGTGGCAGACTGTTTGTCAGAACAATCTGGCTGTATAGCATCTGGATGGCACTTGATGGCGTAATTCCTAATTTAGACAGGATGCTTTCGGCATTTTCCTTTAATTCTGTATCAATACGAGCATAAACAGGTGAAGTACTCATAGAATCAACTCCTTTTGTACTATCATTATAGAGATTTTTGCAAGCAATTGCAAGCATATACATTTATGCAACCTTCTTTCCAATGACAACGATCCTCTTGTTTCCATCTCTTGTGTCGCATGTTACCAAAGTCATCAACTCATCATCATTTGAAACAGATGCTCCGGTCCGATACAGGCTGTTGTTTATTGTATTGGAAATGAATGCCTGGAAGTCATTATTGGAACGCCAGCTGCTTTGAGTGAACTCGAGTGAATGTTCAAGATTGTTAAGGTCTATGTTCATTACCGCAAAGATTTGATAGGTTCTGGTTTCTTCTTCTGTGATGAATCGGAAAGTTGGATGCTTCATATAGTAATCACTGTTGATGTAATCCATCAGTGGGGTAAAGATGATATTGCTTCTGGTGCTTGAATGCCCATAGATGACAACATTCTTGGCATTTATGTTTCCATCACCTGAGATGTAGGGAATGCCAGCAGCTGCATATTTTCGTTCAATATTTCTTCTGACGTAGTAGTCATTGTCAGGTGCCTGGACAACAGGTTCATAAATGACACGATCATCAGATTCGATGATTCCCACAACATCCGGATTTGTCTTTTTCAATAAAGGCAAAGAAAGCTCCTTTTCAGAAGCTTCCTCATCCTTATTCGTTTCATTGGTTGCTGGAGTATCAACATAGTAATCAGTATAGTCATAAGCCTTCTTGGTATTGAGAATACTGTAGGTACAGATTCCGGTAATACCAATTGCTGCAGCGACTGCTACAATCAATCTGATCTTTGTTTTCTTCTTCATATCTAGACTCCCGTATTTGGAACAACGATGCGGTCATTTTCAAAATAGACGATTACAATGTCACTATCTCGATCCGCTTCCACTTTATAGGCTTTGGATTTGTCAGCCAATTTGTAGGAAACAGGAGCCTTGATTTCCTTGAATTCATATTCATGGCCATAGATGGCATCAGCCAATACTGCTTTTCCATCTTTTACGATATGCTTTGCGACTTCTTCTGAACCCGCTTTTCTTGAATAGTAGATACCATCATCAAGATCAATGATGATTTCCTTGTTTTCATCCGTCTTGGCTGTTTTGATGATTTCTTCAAAGGCTTCATCCTTGGCGATTTCATATTCTTCATCCTTTTCGGATCCTTTGATCATCAGATTTCCAGAGCATAGGGAAGCAACATATTTGCCAGTTGTCTTGTCATAGACTTCAAAGATGGCGCCATTCAGGAAATGGTCCTTGTGTTCACTGTCTACTTTGTTTACTTCCAGATCAAGACGGCGTTTTTCGTTGTGAAGTACCATTCCAACTTGAATTGATTCCAGGCTTGTTTCACCATATTCAAATGTGAATTCATGGTTTTCTTCATCAAGAACAAAACCAACATTGGTTTCAAGTTCCTTCACATAGTAATCGCCAGCAGGAAGATCCAACTGTTCAATATTGTGGCCATTTTCATCCAAAGTCAGAATACCAACAAGTCCATCAGCTGGGATGCATACTCTGCTATTATCATCTTCATCATCAGATAAAAGAACAGGTATCACTTCTTCAACTGGTTCTCTTACAACAATTTCATCTTTTGCATAGACACCGAATACGACATCCTTGTAGGATTCAGGATCTTCATCTTCAAACGTCTTGGTAATTTCAAAATCCAGTTTCTGTCGATCATTCTTGTAGGATTGCTTGATTTCAACTACATCGATCAGCTGTCCGCCATACTCAATATCGAAGTCGTAGACAGTTGGATCCAGTACAAAGCCTTCAGGTGTATTGATTTCAGTAATGGAATACTTGCCAAGCTGGAGAAGAGAAGAAGTGGTTACACCATCAACTGTTGTAAAGATATCTACAACATCTCCAGCGCTATACCAGAGCGTTCCTTCAGGTGTGATGATATCTTCTCTTGCTGTAATCTGATAGGTTACCCCTTCAAGATATTTCTCTTCGTAGATTGGAGTATAAAGTGTACCGTATTTTGTTTCGCTTGTTTCAACATCAGCAAGCATTTCTCCATACTTCTCAACATATACCTGCCCCTTCTGGGTTGTATTGTCAAAATTCATGAAGATCTCGGTTGCTGTACCATCCACATTGACCGGTATTTCCTTGTCACTTAAGACATAGCCATAAGGGGCATTGATTTCAACAATCCAGTATTTGCCAAACTTCAGCGTTTCTGGAAGATGAACCGATCCTTCTTCGTTTGTTACGAATACATCGGTTTCGTACTTGTCTGGATAGGTTACCTTCTGCTTGATGAAGTTGCCGTTTTCATCCTTGATCTTGAATTCAACGCCAGCTGCTGGAATTCTTTTTCCGGTTTCAGCATCGGTTTTGTAGATATTGAGTTCAGCTTTTAAGGTATCGTTGTAGATGTTGTAGAAGTAGGTCTTCTGATCCTGTTCGATCTTCACTTCAAATGGCTTCAAGGTATCATAACCGGTAACAGCATGTTCCTTGACGACGTAGGTTCCATATGGAAGCCAATCAGTAATGGCACGGCCGTCTTCATCTGTAGTCAGTGTAGCAACGGTTTCACCACTTGACTTGAGGATGATATCAAACACAAAGCCAACACCAGGTTCTGATATGACCGATTCATATGGATTCTTTCGTTCCTGTTCGATTGTCTTGGCAATTTCGATTCTTCCTTTGATGACCTGGTCTTTGCAGGTTGTATAGAAGGTAGAAGGGGTACTGTCACCAGAGAACTTCAGTTCAACGCTGCTGCAGCTGCTATTAAGTAGATATCCTTCAGGTGGTGTCACTTCACAGACATTGAGCGTCGTACCAACAGGATACTTCCTTGACTTGGCTTTATTACCACTTGTAGTAATTGTTTCCAAGACATTGCCGGAAGCATCCTTTACTTCAAATACAGCACCGCTGAATGTTGCATCTCCTTGTGTTTTAGTGCCTGTTTCAATATCCCGCTTTTCCACTTCAATATCGGCATAAAGAAGTTCGAAGTTCAGTTTGAAATTTGGCGTAGGGTCGCTTCTTGAAGCCATGAAGATGACTTTCTGATCTCCTCCTGCTCCATAGATGACATGAACATCCCTTGCTGAATTCTTTCTTGAGAAGGTAAGAGTACGATCATAGTTTTCTGAGGTAATGGATACTGTCAGATTGTTGCCGCTAACAGATGCATTGATGCCGTTGCCGCTATTGACGTTGTAATTGCTCAGGGTTCCTTTGGTATCTGTCAAGGTAACAGGAGTATTGATTCCCATCTTGACTGTCTGGTTGTTGAAGGAAGGTCTACCTTGCGGCTGACTTCTAAGATAATTGATTTCATTGATTTCAGGAGATAAATCAATTGGCGTAACACCATCTGGATAGTAAGGATCATACCATCTATCGACAACTTCCCAGATCAATAACTGAGTAGCAGCATAGTATCTTTCTGTCTGATGTCCTGGATAGGAATAGCCATAGTAGTTGAGTTCCCAGATGGCTTGTCTTTGGTATTCAGATAGATCATTCCATTTGGTAGTGTTAACTGGATAATCATGGTCGGTAGCAAACAATGCCCATGGTTCAATGCAGAATACAACATTTCCTCCAACCGTAAGGATTCGGATGTAGTCATATCCATAAACGCCAACGCCATTGATTCTGACAATGCGGTCACTGCCAAATCCTGGAGTTAATCGAAGTTTGGGATTTTCTGTTTCCTCTGCATAGATTTCAGGAAAAACCTCTTCAGCTGGACCAAGTTCCGTTATGGTCTCAACGGCTTCAGAATAATCGATTGGATCGTTTTCTTCAGCAAAGACGGGAGTGATTTGAAATGCACTGTTCAAAAGTACAAGCAATGTGAGGAACAGCTTGCCCGTTTTCTTAAATAAATTCTTCATTTTCTTTGTCCTTTCTTTCTAACTCTTTCAATAAAAAAAGACGAGATTGACTCGTCAGAATATCTATATAGTTCAGTAATGAATCACCACCTTTACTGGATCAAAGATCCATAGCTCCATAGGTTCAAACCATAATAGGCAACAGAGCCATCATTCCGATAAACAGGCTGTACTGAATAGTTGGTGATTTCCTTGTCGCCAATGGTCACAACATCATCCAGGAAATATTGTCCAGCATTATCTGCTTCAGACTGGCTGGAATATGTTGAATAGTAGAAGTTTGTGTCCATGATCACATCACATGGCTTGTTTGGATCCATTCCAACAGGACATGCATATTCCGGTATCGATGGCTTTTCAACAGGCTTTGGATCAGGTACAGGTGTTGGTTCTGGCTTAGACGTTACTGGTTCTGTAGCAGAATGGCTGTCATGTGGTGTTTCCTTTGGAGGTTTGTTACCAGAATTGGTCTTCTCTTCATTGACAGGAGATGTAACAACAACCTGTTTTTCTTCCTTATCACCTTCCGAAGAAGAAGTGTTCTTCTTGTCTGCAACTGTAACAACGGCATCTTCTTCCTTTTCGGTGCCATTGGTTTCAATAGTTTCATCAATGATTCCTTCATCCTCTTCCATTTCCTCTACGATGATATCTGCTGTTTCTACTGGTATCTCATATCGTTCATATAGTTTAAACATATCTGCATTAGCACCAATACCAAGTGCTGCTAGAGCAATTACTGATAAGCATGATAATAATAACTTCTTTCTCATTTACTGTTCCTCCTATAAGAATCTACTAATAATCTGGATAGTTACTATTACCAGTTCATTTTCTTCGGTAGGTAATAGTTTTTTCGGTAGGTTGAAGGGGTTTTAGGGGAAACATGGAGTCACAACTGCCAGGTCACAAAGCAGACTGCCCCTTCATTCAGTCTGTTAAAATCACAGGTGCAAATTTCGATATCCGACATGCGATTATCGTTCCTGTTCCCGTGATTTCTTTCTGGCCCAGTTTTCAAGCAGGTGGATGATAAGATCCTTTTTCCTGTTTGGTGTGAAGTCCTTTGGAAAGTATTGATCGATTTCCGACATCTTGAAAGACAGCTTTTCCTTCTGATTCGGCTTTTCTGCTTCCAGTGTTTCCTGGATGAATTCGGTTGTCAGTTCGCCATCATGGCTTAATCGCTTGAATTCCTGGCATTGGGCAAGCGATGGTGTACGGTCATTGGCAACAATGGCATCCGCAAGATCATATTGTTCATCTACAGTCAGGAATGAAAGCTCAACAGCTGGATTGAAAGCAATCTTTATTTCGCTTTCATGCCTTCCATCTACCATTTCCTGCAATGGTTCTATCAGGTAAGTGAGACGAATGAAACGCTGTATTTGTTTTCTGCTTTCGCCCATGTCGTTTGCTAAAACATCAATCGACTTTAACTTGTGGTCAAGTTGGCCACAAGTTTGCTTGTTGTATTCAACGCCTAATTCTTCATCGGGAATCAAGTCAATTTTCTTGCCCTGATGTTTCATGGCTTCAAGTCGCAACTTATAGGCATATCCTCTTTCGGATGGATAGATGTTTTCACGCTGAATGTTGGAGTCAACCATCAGTATCGTTGCCTGGTCATCATCAAGTTCTCTGACAATAACATTCATTTCCGTGAGTCCGATGTGTGACATGGCATATTTACGCCTGTGACCAGATATCATCTCATAGGTTCCATCATCCTTGGAACGAACAAGAGCTGGTATCAGGATTCCGTTTTCCTTGATGGAATCGATGAGCTTCAGCATGTCCTCATCCATGGTTACATGGAAAGGGTGGTTCTTGAAATCGGATATCTTGTCAATTGGAATGGATACGATCTTTTCAAGTCTTGATTCCTGGCGTTCCTCTTCAGTAGAGAACAGGGAATCATAATTTGGTAGTCCTAAATCTAGTTTTGGCAATCAGATCACCTCCTAGAACAATGGAAGCTGATGGCCACTGGATACCTGAGCATTCCATGTGTTGGCAGCTTCTTCATAAGAATCCTTGGGATCTGAATGGTAGCCACAGATTGAACAATATCCAAACTGTCTGAACTTGCCATTGATCCTGCCACCATCCCAGTCGATGATCACCTTGACATCGGAGTGGCAAACAGGGCATTTCTTAAGTCTTATCTTAATCATTTTGATTTACCATCTCGATCTTTTCAGCAACAACATCCGTTGAATAATGCTTCTTGCCATTCCTGTCAAAGGAACTGGTATGGATCCTTCCTTCAATATGATAGGGAGTGCCTTTTAGTGGGCTCTTTGCAATAATGGCAGCATTTTCATTAAATGCGATGCAGTTGATATAGTCGTACCATTTTGTTCCAGTCTGGGGAACAGACAGTGTAAACAGTACATAATCGGAACCTTTGTCGTTTTTCCTGATGATTGCATCCTTAACAAGGGTTCCGCTTAATGACACATAATTCGATTTGTTCATTTTCTACCTTCTTTCTATCTTTCAAAATCATTTCGCTGCTTTGGCTTGCCAGATGAGATCAATTCATCAGTAAGCAATGAATATGCACTGGCAACCTTGGAATCCTTGGCGTAGGAATAGATGCTCTTGCCTGAAATGGAAGCTTCTCCGGCTTTGGTAGCAACTGGAATAACCGAATCAAATACCCTGATGTTTCTACCGAAACTATCCCTGATCGTCTCTATTGTACTTTTAGCCAGATTTGTCTTCATATCTGCCAAGGTAATGGCAACACCGGCAATGGTGAGATTGCTGTTTATCTTGCGCTGTACTTTGTTAATTGTTTGAAGTAACTTGGTCATTCCCTTAGCAGGCAAGTACTGAGCCTGTACCGGTATCAATACCTGGTCAGCAGCCGAAAGTGCGTTTACTGTAAGCATGCCAAGGGAAGGTGGACAATCTATCAGAATGTAGTCATATCGATCCCTTAATGGTTCAAGGCAGCTGCTTAAAACCTGTTCACGGTTGATGACAGACACAAGACGCATTTCAAAGTCGGCCAGTTCAATGTTTGCTGGTATTACATCGACATCCTCTTCGTGTTTCAAAATCAAAGAGGCATATCTGATATCCTTATCATTGATGTAATCGTCAAGCATTGTTGAAACAGTATTCTCTAATGCATCATTGTTTTTCCAGCCTAAGCAGGCTGTTAGATCACCCTGAGGGTCAAAGTCGACAATCAGCACTTCCTGCCCGTTACGTGCAAGACCGATAGCTACATTCTCTGTTGTAGTTGTCTTTCCAACGCCACCTTTCTGGTTTGCGACTGCAATAACTTTGCATTTGGACATAATAAAAACTCCTTTCCCATAACCACCAGCTAGTTGTGGATATGTAAAAGGAGTTATGATTATTTTGTTAGATAGACAAATTGGAATTTGTAGTTATCTATACTCATTTGGAATTTCGATATGAAATGTCTCACACAAT
>OFML01000579.1_pt1 | contig 27659 bp, 22 predicted proteins | sample 1541831 | NCBI WGS metagenome assembly OFML01 (sample SAMN04209237, study PRJEB22552) | human gut metagenome | biome: gut; material: feces | host: Homo sapiens | place: USA: Oklahoma | reverse complement strand
CGGCAACGCTGGGAAAGCCCTGCCACTCGCCGTCAACGGGGATAGATACCGCAGGACGGTGTGCGGGAGGCTCGTCGATCTCGGCCTGTGAGATGGCATCATCAAAATCAGGCACAAACTCGCCCATTTCCGAAAGTGCCGCGCGCCCTTCCTGCTCCAGAATCAGAGCTTCTTCCTCGCTCATGGCAGGCGGTTCAGGCATGGCGGGTTCCGCAGAGGGCGGGTCATGCTCTGGTTCGTCAAAGCGCAGAGTGCGAATCTCCACATCATAGGGGAGGTTGTTTTTGTCACCGGGATATACCGCCACGGTTTCCTCGGTGTAGGCGGGTGCCTGTTCCGGCTGCGGATACCGCTCCATGAGCCGGGCAAAGCTCTCTTTACTTTCCACACGGGAAACGGGATAACGAAGCGACGGGTCGCGGAAAGAAATATCAAAAAGGCCGATGCTGTCAATAATGAACGACTTGCCGTCCTCCAGATATACCGTATCGCCCACAGAATACGGGAACGGGTCTTTCTGAGGGGTGGGAGCTGGTTTTTCCGGCTCATGCTGGCGGTACTGTGCGATATCTTCATTCGAAACATGAATGAGGTCGCTGAAATCAAGGCTTTCCAGCTCATTGGAAACAAGCTCCTGCAAAGAGCTGTACTGCCGTGTCTCCAAATGCTCATCATTCAGATAGCGCTCCAGCCGGAAATTCACAAGGTCGATATTTGCCTGGATGGGAATCTCATCGTCGGTGACGGTGGTGTAAGCGATACCGATCTTCGCCGGGTCGCTGAAATCTGCCTCGGAGCCGTATTCGCTCTGGCAGAAGTCGGAGATCAGTCCCTTTGCCCGTTCCATGAGCGCCTGCTCCGCCTGTCCTTGCAGCTCCAGCCGGTACGCCTCTGCCTGCCATTCGCTTGTAAATTCCTCGGTCACGCCGTCCGCGTCCACATAGTAGCCGTGGGTCTCGTCGTCCCACACGGCGTACAGGGTACGGAAGCCCCGGTCAAGGCTCACCACATGGAAGCGGTCTGCAGGGGCAATGGTGCTTTCCATAGATACTGCCAGTTCCTCGACCAGCTCACGGCCCGCTACTTCCGCGTGTGCCCGTTCATCCGGGTAATTGCCATAGATGCGCAGATACTTCCGTGCCTGCTGGTCGTAGATGGCTGCACCATCATATGCAAAGCCGTCGCTTTCCATTGTGCCGTCCACATAACCCTGTGCGGCTTTTTCCGCTTCTTCCAGCGTCTGATAGTCCAGTTTCTCATCAAAGCCGTTTTCAAAGTGATGATATGCCACAACCTGATACCGTGGGGCCATCCGCTCGGCATAATCATCAATCATTTCTTTGGTCAGCCATTCCGGTTTTTGAGGAAGCGCGTCATAAAGCTCCCGCATTTTGACGATCTGCGCATAGACGCTGCCCGCCCACAGGTGCTTTTCTGCGCGGTTGCCTGCTCCAAGGAAGTATTCGCAGTCTGCCCGCAAACGACCCAAAAGGCGATAGTCCGGGTTGTTTTCCAGCAGAGACTTTTCCTGTTCTGTGAAGAATTTATCTTCTCGGATGAGCTGCGCAATCCGCCGCTGCACTTTCGGCCATGTCAGCTCAACAGTTTCCGGACTTCCTGCACGGACGATAAAGAGATTGTTGCCCTCCTTGCCGCCGTACTCGTGAGCAAGCCATGCAGCAGTTTCTTTTTCACGTCCGTGCTGCTCCATATACCGCACCACGGCGTGTTTGCTCTCGACATTTCCGTTCCATGCACGGAGTGCATCGTCTATATCGTCCTGCGAGAGCGGTCGCAGCAGATCATGGAGCCGCGCATAGGTTCCCTCAAAAGTCTCTCGGTGCAGGCGGCTGCGGAACTCCGGCATATCCGAAAACAGCCGGATAAGCTCCATATCTTTTGAATTGAGAACGGCGCGGCGCACGGCAGCATTACACTCGATTTCCGCATTTTCCCGGTCGGAGTGACCGCAGGCGTTGCGATAGGCCGTATCCTCCGAAACCGCTGCCATCACCACCGGCCTGTAATGCTCCAAACGTTCCTGCACCGTGGGCTGCGCTTGCTCTGCGGCGGGGTCGCGGAATACCCGCGTTCCATCCGCGCCGAACTCTGCTTCATAGGCATTGATGGCATTTTCAGCCTCGTGGTCGATGGACGGGAGCGTATATGCCGTGTGTTCATGGCCGGAATCGCCAATGCGCGAAATTGTTACATCATGCTTTTCCCGCAGCTTTTCAACGTATTTCTCCAAATCCTTTGCAGGGAAGCCGCACATGGTAACACGGCCTACTCCCTCCAAATTGCGGCGCGTCAGCTCAAGGCTGAGATCATCCGCAACCACCCGTGCGTCCTCGCCATACAGCTCAAAGAAGTCACCGACCTGATACAGTACGATTTCATCGGGATGCGCTGCTTTTACGTCGTTATAGTCGTTATAAACAGCGTTCCGCAGGGCATCCTGCTCCATAGCCTTGTCATAGGCTGCCTGCTCATCCGGTGTAAAATAGCGGTTTGTCCGAATCAACTCAGAAATGCGCGAAGCGACCTTGCTCCAATTCATCTGAACATCCGCGCAGCCCGCTTTTCTCAGCGTGATGCCCTTGCTGCCGTGATCTTCATAGCTGCCGCTTTCTCTGGATACAGCATGGGTGCGTCCTCCGATGCCATACTCTTTTTTCAGAAAATCAGCGCTCTCTTTTGTCGTGTGCGGAGTCTGGAAAAACTCATAGATGCGGGTCTTTCCACCCTCAAAGCCGCTTCCATTTGCAAGAGAAGCCGCAATTTCATCTTCAGTGATAAAACCGGCCCGTCTTCGGAACAGCCGCCATATCGGAGTGATACTCCTTGCGCGGCAATGATAGATCTTCCATGCGTGTAAGAAGCGCCTGCGGACGGTGGAAATGGAATCGTAAAAGCTCCCGGTTCTTCCGGTAGGCATCGAGGAATATTTTGTACTCTGTCAGAAACTGCTCCCGGAACTCCGGATTCAGCAGATCATCCGTCAGACGCTCCGTTTCCTCCGGGAAGTTGGTGCTGTGGATATTGCCCAGGCAGGACAGGTACCCCAGCGACTTTGTCTCGTCCGAAAAATCGTGATAAAGGTTCCAGATCGCCACGGCGATACTCAGCCGCTCATAGCGAGGGGCTTCCGTAACTTCAAGGTTGGTGGCAAATGTGCCGCTGTCCAGAAGCTCATCAATGCGCTCTGCTGCATCCGTCCAACGGATGAGCTGGGCAGAGCGGAGATGCTGTGCGGCATCTCCCTTTGCGATGTGGATACCGTCGTCGCCATACCATGCGGAAAACCTGCCGTTTTCCGTAATCAGACCATTGCCGCCATAGTAGAGATTTTTGAGAAATGCCGCGCGATCCGCTATGGGCTTTTGCTTGGAGAACTCAGCGGCAATTTTCATGCGTGCTTCATCCGCATTGCCGCCTGTGCGCAGGATGTGGTCAATATCATCCTGGAAAATGAACGCAGAAATAGCGGAGGGCGCATCATTGGCGCTCTCCGCTGTGTCGATATATGCAATTTGTTCCGCTTCCGTAGGAAACAGGCTCATCTGATATGCCGCTGTGGGCTGCGCCGGTTCTGCTTCCAGCGCGTCATTGGTCAGTTGTACACCAGCTCGTTCAGAAAGGTCTCTTCCGCCCGTGCTTTGCAGCTGTTCATCAGCCCCACCCACGTCAATGGGTCGCTGGCTTTCAGCGCTTCCGTCACGCCCGCCGACTGCATCAGCTCCGGCATCATCTGTTCCAGCCTCCGGTGCGCCGTCTCGTCGATCTCCCGCAGGTGCGGAAACAGCGTCTCGGACAGGATCATCTGGTTCCAAAGGATGGGGCGATGCTCCTGAAGGTAGGTCTTTCGCAGCATCCCGTACTTGCCCAGGGGCTTGCTCTCCGGTTCCTCGCTCAGCTTCAGGTCGGGAATCCGGTAATCTCCGTTCTTCGTGTAAGTCAATTCGGTCATGATTCTGGCTCCTTTCGCGCTCATAATTTCGGATGGCAACTTCTATCTGTCTGAGTACCTGCTGGCTGATCTCGCTGACCGCCGTGCCCAGCGCCGCAACCGCAGCCGGGGTGTTGAAGTCGAACACGGGCATAAAATCTTCCGGTTCAAGATAGGCTTCCGGCTCCAGTCTGCACCGGCTCATCAGCATGTAGGTAATGCTGACTTTTGCGGCGTTCCGGAACTGCACCTCGGTGTTGAACTCATCATACCCATCAAGATAGGAATCGTCAATGTTGTGGAGAATGTCCCGCTTGTGATCCGCCCAATATTCCTTTGCAAGCTGGGTAGCTGCTGACTCCATCTGCTCGACAATGCCGTCACTGACGGACACATCGTAGCTCCGCTCCAGCGTGGCAGCAACAATGTCCTCGTGCTCCGCGCGGAACCGCCAGAGATGCACGGGCCGGGAGTGCTCCCGTTCTCCGGTGTCGGCCACGTCAAAGACATAGCGCAGTTGCGGCTTCTGGCCGCTTGTGTCTATAAGGGCAATGCCGGTGGAGCCGCGCCGGATAAAGCGCCCCATCTTTTTGTTCCAGAAATCGTACTCGGCGCAGGCGGTCGCATCCGGCCTCTGGGCGTGGATCATGACCTGCTCGTTATACGGATACTTGTAGAGCCGTGCCGCTGTGCGCAGGAACTGCGTCCAGCTTTTGTAGCTGCTTGTGAGCTGCCGCTCCGCTGTGTCTGCCATCTGCCTGTATTCCTGATATTTACTCGGCATAGGGCTGCCTCCTTTGGGTAAAAATTTAGAGCACCCGGAATTGGGTGCTCTATGTAAAGGAGCGGTATCTATTAAGTTGACTTTCTATTTCCCAAAATTGAATTTTTTCGATTTTGGGAAATAGAATATCCAAGCATATCCGCCAGACAAAAGTATGAGCGCAAGACCACTCACCAATGAATCTGACAGAAAAATGCCCACCTGTTGTGACAAGCGGGCATTGTGCCATTGGTATTACATTTTTCCGTTTTGTCCGTCTGCCTCCGCCTTTCCAAGCAGGTACAGAAATGCGATGGCAGGTACTCGCAAAATCGGCACATGGGTTTCGTGCTTTGCAATGCCGAAATCATCCAACTGTTTCGTGATGAGAAATGCGCTTGTGACCTTTGCACTTTCATCCTTGCAGAGTTCGACGATGGCATCTGTGGCAGGTATATGGGAGTTGTTGCGGTATTTTACCTCACAGAGAATCTTTTCACGGGGCAGCTCAATGACCACATCGACCTCTTTCTGATTATCCTTTGCCTTTCTGAAGTAGCCGAGCTGCGCCGTGCTGCCCTGATAGAAGGATACGATATGCTTATATACCGTCGTTTCCACCATCGCCCCAAGCTCTCGCTCATCCGAAAGAACGTCGTCTATCATTAGAACGGCGTTGCGTATGGCGGCGTCGGCAATGTATATCTTCGGCTTGCCCTTCAAAGCACCCTTGCTGCCCACATCCATCGGCTTCGACAGATAAATTAAGTTAGACATTTCAAGCGCCTCGATATAGCTGTCTATTGTAGCGGCAGAGGTATTTTCCAATTCCTTTGCCGCCGTGGTCACGCTGAAAATCTCTGTTGAGTTCATACAGAGATACAAAAACAGTTTTTCCATCAGAAGCGGGCTTCGGATATTAAAAAGTGTCAGAACATCACGCTTGATAACCTTATCCACCACATCTTCCCGCAGCATCCGCTGTGCATACATATCATCGTCGGATAATACAAGCTCAGGAAAGCCACCAATCATAAGGTAACGGTTGAAATGCACTTCCAGCGGCGCAAAGCGATCCATCAGATCGCCCAACTCCGCTTTACTCATTTTTACGAGCTTTGTGAGCCGCAAATTGTCCGGGAGAATCGGCTCTTCAATTTGCAGCAGACGACAATACTCATAAAACGACATGGTGGGTATCTTCAGGATGCTCCATCGCCCCGTCCCGCTGTCGGTCGAGCCTTTTTCCAATATCGGGCTGGCCGAGCCGGTCGCTGTAAGCCGTATGTCCTTCCGGCTGTCGTAGATGACCTTCATCCAGAGTTCCCAATGCTCCGTATATTGAATTTCATCGAGGAAGATATACCTTGTTCCCTCTATGGGATAAAGGGATTCGTAGATAGAAAGGACTGTCTCCACATTGACGAGTTTTACAATCGGATTGTCGAAGGATACATACAGGATATTTTTGGGGTTTACGCCCTCGTCGATCAGGCTGTTCATCATCTGATACATGATCGTCGTCTTGCCGACACGCCTTGCGCCGGATAAAACGGCAAACCGCCGAATCGTTTTGTGCGAAATCATTCTCAATGCTTCGTAATAGGCAAGCCTTTTCTGTGGTTTGTTTTCCTCTTTGATTGCCAGCGGATTGCGCCACCAGGGATTATACTGCCGCAGCACCTTGATGACCTGCTCATCGCTTACGATTGCCATACAAACACCTCCGTACAGGTAGTATTTCCACGGAGTTGTATCTTCATACCAGCGGAACTCCGTGGGAGTTATGCAAGTATATTATAGCAACGGTCAAGCACGAACGCAAGAGGGTTTTGAAAGATGCGGAAAAAACGTCAGATATTTTGCTGCCTGAAGCCTTATATCTTCCTTCGTGTTTGCTGCAATAACGATAATGTCAACAGCGAGACGGCTCCGAATGGAACCGTCTCGCTGCATTTGCTGTTCAGTCAAAGTCCGGCACTAGCTCCAGCTCCGCAAACTGCTCATCGGTGATGCGGCCCAGCTTGCGAAGAGCACTGTCGGTCAGCTCCAGCAGCTCGGCTTCATCGGGTTCCAACTGTCCGCGCATGTCGGTCAGCGCCTGCATCAGACCGGCGCGGGTGCCGGTATTGTAGATGCACATCAGGTTGATCTCGTCAAATGTAAAGTTGCTCATGTCACAGCTCCCTTTCCGCGCTCCGTTTGGGGGCGCTCTTCACAGATTTGGTGTCGGCTACGGACGACGCTTTCAGCTTTGCGAGTATGGAGGGCTTTTCACCGGTTTTTTCTCTGCGCACCGACTGCTGCTCACGGCGCTTTTCCGCGTCTTCGCGGTGTACGGCCTGTGCCAGTTCCAGCAGAGAAATGGGCGTGCCGTTCCTGGACTGTTCCTCCAGCTCCGCGACCGTCTTGCGCGGCCCGTTGTTGATGATACCGTCGATCATGCCGTAATCATCCTCCATGGCCATCTCCGCGTTTTTTAGATAGTTTTCCGGCTTGAGGAAGCCCGGCAGCTCCTTGAAGCCCCAGGAATCGACGTAATGACAGGATACCACGCCATTCTGCTTCAGCGCTACGATGTCGCTGACGGATAGGCTGTGTCCGCAAAAATCCTCCGGGCGGCGGATATTGAAGGTCTCATACAGCTCGTTCAATTTATCCTGCGTATCGCCCCTGCGGTCGAGGTCTCCTGCATAGACGGCGGCGTAGTTCTCCTTTTGGATGGATAGTCCTTTCTCCTCCAGATACTCGGAGTTCATATAGTGGAGCTGCACCGTGTCGTCATTATCCCGAAGCTGATAGATGGCAAAGCTGTCGGCAGGGTTATCAAGGAACGCTTTCTCATAGTCCTGCGACGCGAAACGGTCTTTGACCGTCTCCCATTCGGAAGTCTCCACGCCGAAGATGCCGTCAAAGCTGCGGATTTCCTCTGCATCAAACGCCATGGCCTCGGTGTTGTCGGTGTGAAGCATGTACACGGTTACATCGCGCTCCATGAGTTCCAGCGCACGCTCCTTTGTCAGCGGCAGCATATTGGAATCGGTGTAGCCGTATGCGTTCATGGTCTCCACAGAAATTGCCGGGTCAGGGACGCAGCCGTTATCCGGTGCGCTGACCGGCTCCGGCTCCTGTACCGTGATCTCCTGCACAGACTCGGCAGCAAGGCTTTCAGGCTCCTTATCCAGACCGCACTCTTTCATCAGCATCTTGTAATTCCGGTCAATGTCTGTAATCAGACCGGATGCCGTGCGGTTGATGGTTTCCAGCGAGGCTTTCAGCTCCGGCAGCTCCTTGCCCTTTGACCAGGTGGCGATATAGCCGAAGCTGTTCTCGCCGGTCTCAATGCCGAAATAGGCACAGACGGCATAGGAAATGCTCTCTGCCTGCACTTCCTCTGTATTGCGGGAGAGTGCTGCGGTCTTTACAGCACTCAAGTCTTCTTCAACTTCCAAACGCCATTCAAACCGATTTTCGTCCAGATAACGCCAGTTTTCCGCTTCGGCAAAATGTTTCGCTTCTGCCTCGGTTTTGAAGCCGGAGCTGAAATCGCGCTTTGTGCCACCTTCGCTGACCATAACTACTTTCCAACTGGGTGTCAGCTCATTGGTCTCTTTGGAATGACTGTGCAGAAGGGAATGTGCAATCTCATGGATCGCCGCGCATACCGTCTGTACCTCGCTCATGCCGGTGCGGACGGCAATGCGCCGATTCTCGTCGTCGTAATACCCGTCCATGCCGGTCATATTCTCCATAAAGACCGGAACCGGCGCACTGCGCTTCACCGCCTCCATGAAGACCTCATAATTCTGCACGCTGCCGGTAAGATCGGCGGCAAGCTGCGGCAAAGGCTTGCCCTCCGTCTGGCTCACATCAAAAACTGTGACCGGCTTGTACATCGGAATCTTAATTTCCTTTTCTTCCATGATGGCCTTGCCGTCAGCATCCAGCATGGGGAGCTTGGTGTCCGGGTCGAGTTTTGCTTCCTCGATTTTCTTTTTGTACGGCGTCGGGGCAATGATCTTGATGCCTTTTTCGCCCTTGAGCACATTACGCCCGAACTGATCGCGCCACTTGTTGAAACCGGCAACGACGGTGGCGTCCGGCTTCTGCATATAGATGAGCATGGTATTATTGACGCTGTACTTGTGGAACCGGCTCATGGTGCGAAGATAATTCTTGTACTTTTCGCTTTCAAACAGCTCTTTAATACCATTTTCAATGCTGTCGGTGATCTCTTTGAGCCTGTCCTTGTTAGACTGCTTTTCTGCCATATACGCTCCTTTCCGGGATTACAATCCCTGCATGTGATCAGCCCCTGCGGAGATGTGGAAATCCTCGCAGGGGCATGAGGCTTATTCGGATTTGGGGACGGTGCCCCTGACCGGAGGCTTGTACCCGGCCTGCTTGGCACGCTCACTGGCGGCGCGGCGGCGCGCTTCACTGTACGGCTCCCGGATAGAGATGCAGTTTTTCGGTACGATGAAGCAGGCAGAGCCGGAGCGTCCCTTGTTATCCGGATAGATTTTATCCGGCTGACGTCGATGCAGCTCCTTGAGCCGAGCTTTGAGCTTTTTATCGAAGGTGTACACGCTGGCGGTATCGTCCGCATCCGAAAACAGGATGATGGTCTCACGCTCTGAAGGTTCCAGTCTCATCGCCCTACCTCCAGCATGGAAGCGGCAAACCGACGGCAGATTCTGTGAAAAAGGCGGCTGGCCGACGAGGCAAGGGTCATTTCAAAGGCAGTCGCAATCTCCAGATATTTGCACACTTTCGTGGGCACAAATCCTTTATGGGGATCGAAGCCCAGACGCATACCCAAAACCGTCCGATCCCGATATCCCAGCTTCTCAAAGACGGACATAACCGTTTCACACAGATTGTCGATGGTGTCGCAATGGGCGCTGAAAGTGGGAGCGTTCTCACCCTGCATGGTGAGAGTTGCTGACAGGATCAGGTGCGCCGCACGCATTTTATAAATACTGTTTTCCATTCGCTTTCCCTCTTTCAAATTCCAGCCGGTAGGCCGTCTTCGTGCCATCGTCCTCCAGAGCGATATAAGCATCGTAGGTCTTGCCGGTTTTCTCCGAAAAGATGCCGCTGGCATAGGTTTTTCCGTCTTTCAACAGCGTCTCTGCCATCTTCTTTGTCAGATTGATTTTCTTCGCGGCAAGAAAACGGTTATCGCGCCAAAGGCCAAAATGGCAGTCATTCCGCTCACAGAAATAGCCCTTTTTGCTCTCTGTAACATCACTGCCGCAGCGCGGGCATTTTCCGACGACCGCTCTTCCGGACGGAAACAGCACGTCGGCTCCCAGCACCGTTTTATAGGTCTTGACCAGCTCACATACCATATCGCGGATACCCTGCATAAAGGTTTCCGGAGCTTCTTCGCCGCGCTCGATTTCCTTGAGCCGGTGCTCCCATTCGGCGGTCATCAGGGGCGATTGAAGCTGTTCCGGCAGTACGGTAATCAGGGAAATACCGGCGTGAGTCGGGATCAGGCTCACCGTCTTCTTGCTCTTTTTGCGCTCCACAAAGCCGGTGGCCACCAGCTTTTCCAGAATGGCCGCGCGGGTGGCAGGCGTCCCAAGCCCTTTGCGTTCAGCATCTTCGGGCATTTCTTTCGCACCGGCGACCTCCATTGCAGAAAGCAGCGTATCCTCGGTATAGTGTTTGGGCGGTGTCGTCTTGCCCTCTTTAACGGCGGCAGAATGAACCGTAAAGGTCTGTCCTTCGTCCACGGGCGGCAGTGCCTTTGCCGCATCCGAAGTTTCATTCTCACCTTTGCCGGAGTAATGCGCTTCCATCAGCGCCCGCCAGCCGGGATTCATGACCGTGCGGCCTTTCGCGCTGAAGCTGTGCCCGGCACATTCCAGCGTTACCGCCGTTTCCGTGTATTCATGGGGCTGTGAGACGGCACAGAGCAAGCGCAGGGCGACCAATTCCAGCACAGCACGCTCCCCGGCAGGCAAGCCCGCAAGTGCATTTTCGTTCAAATTGGCTGTCGGAATGACCGCGTGGTGATCGGAGACCTTTTTATCGTTGATGACCTGCGCAGCGTTCACATGAATCGTGATGCCGCCCACCTTCGGCATCGTCGCTGCCACGTTGCTTACGAGCGCTGGCAAACCGTCTGCCATATCCGAGGTCAGATACCGGCTGTCGGTGCGAGGATAGGTGCAGAGCTTCTTTTCATAAAGGCTCTGGAGGTAGTCCAGCGTCTGTTGGGCGGTGAAGCCAAGAATCCGGTTGGCGTCGCGCTGCAAGGTGGTGAGGTCGTAAAGGGCAGGCGGCTTTTCAGCTTTGTCCTTGCGCTCGACCGCCTTTACCACTGCCATCTGACTGCCGCAGGCTTTCTGCAAGGATTCGGCCTCCGGCTTATTCTTCATGCGTTCGCTGCCAGCATCAAACCCCGGAAGCCCCAGCGTGACCGTATAGAACGGCTCCGGCTTGTAAGCGTCGATTTCCGCTTCCCGCTGTACGATCAGCGCCAGCGTGGGAGACACCACACGCCCAACATTCAGCGTGCGGTGATAGAGAACGGAGAAAAGCCGCGTGGAGTTAATGCCTACCAGCCAGTCGGCCTTGCTGCGGCAGAGCGCCGACGCATAGAGATTGTCGTATGCGCTGCCGTCTTTGAGCGTTTCGAAGCCCTTGCGGATTACCGTATCTTCCATAGACGAGATCCACAGGCGCTTCATGGGCTTGTCGCATTTGTTGAGCATATAGACCGTGCGGAAGATGGATTCGCCCTCGCGCCCGGCGTCGCAGGCATTGATGACCTCGCTTACATCCGCCCGGTGCATGAGCGTGTTGAGCAGGGCAAGCTGCTTGGCTTTGTCTCTGGAAACGGAATACTGCCAGCTTTTCGGCAGGATGGGAAGATCGTCATAGCGCCATTTGGCATACTTTTCATCGTAGGCAGCGGCTTCGGCCAGTTCGGCCAGGTGTCCAAAGCACCAGGACACGATATAGCCGTTACCCATGAAATAGCCGTCCTTGCGCTCATTGGCTCCAAGAACGGCAGCAATGGATTTTCCAACAGAGGGCTTCTCCGAAATTACCAGCTTATACATGTTCTGCATACTCAGTCGTCTCCTTTTTCTCTTCTTTGTGCATCCCGAAAACATCGAAATTTACATCAATGGCCACAAGAATCCGCTTCGCACTTTCCAGTACCTTCGGGCGGTTCTCGCAGGTGGCCTTATACGTCAGATACTCGCCGTAATAGTCGGGCTTAATTGGCATATGGCGAATGGTGGATCGTATCATCTCTTCTACCGTATCGGCTTCCTCCATAGTCGTGTAAGGGTCGGAACTGTCCAGCATTTCCCGAAGCGTGGAAAACGTCTTATCTTCCTCCTGTCCCGTCCGGATCAGATACTTGATATACGAGGAAAACAGCAGCGTAAGAGATTCCATTTCAAAGCGGGAAAGCTCGTCCAGAATGTAGTCTTTCAGCCAGTACATTTCCTCTTTTATAAACCTGCGAACATCGTATGACCGTAGGCTCTTGAGTGCATTGGGCGAAAGTTCCGGCATGGAATCGTCATCCTCCGTCAGCGAGGAAATATCATAGATTTCAAACGTTTCCGGTTTCTCAGGCTTTTCCGGCTCATCCTCCAAGTCGTCCAGATCATCCCAAAACGCGAAGTCGGCGGTTTGCTTCTTCGGCTTGCTGATTTTACGGATTTGGGAGACGATATCATCCATGATGTAGAAAAAGAGATAAATCGCGTTAAAACCGGCAATACAGCCGATCACAATGAACAGCGTGGTCATTCTGCATCCTCCTGTTCTGCATCGCCGGTGCTTTCCGGCTCATCTGGTTCCGTCTCATAGTCCGTATCGTCCTCATCCTCGCCGTAGTCGTAATCATCCAGATCGACCGGCCCTTTGGCATCCGGCTTTTTCTTGCGGAGTTTGAACCAATAGAGCGCACCGCCGCCACCCAGAACCAGCAGGAGTAGGAGTGCTACAGCACCGCCGCTGGATTTCTTTTCAGGCTCCGGTTCAACCTCCGGCTCCGGTGTGGTGTCCGGTACTTTTTCCACGACCTTCTCCTTGCCGGTACACTCTGTCATGTTCGTTTTGCAGACTTCGCAGGAAGTGTTGACGGCTCCGGCTTCACATTTTGTCGTGCAGGAGCAGACCGGTGTCTGTTTGTCTCCCTCCACCAAAGCCAGCAGGTCGGCCTCATCCACAAGATTCAGGAAATAGGTCTCGTAACGCTCTCCATCCTCGTCCAGCGGCTTATCGTAGTCGATCACCAGATAGAAGGTCTCGCCGTTGCGGGTCTCGATGGTGATAAACTGCTTGTTGCTGTATTTGTCGTAAAGCAGATCGCGCGTGACGGAATTGCCGTTCTGCGTAAAGCCGGTGCCGTCCTCTTTTGTGATGGGTTCCGTGGTGGGAGCCGGAGCCTCGGAAGATGCCGGGGTCTGTGCAGACGAGCCTGCATTTTTACTGCCGCCACTTACAGAGGATGCACCGCCGCTGCTGCCCCCGAATGAGCTGCCGGAGCTGCTGCCGGACGTATTATTCTTGCGGCAGTCGCAGTCTGTGGGGCAATGCTCGTCGTGCTCATCATCGCCGGTGTCCGGCGTGGGTGTGGGCGTCGGTTCCGGTTCTTCTTCGTAGAACGGATTGGCAAGTACAACATAGTCCGTCCAGTTCCCGGCATTGTCCAGCGCGTCGATGTAGAGATAGGCGTTGTCCGTCAGGTTATCAATGCGGACGTTCAGCTCACCATTTTCGAGGGTCGTGTATAACTCGTCATTGACGAAGACCGCAGCAATGCCGGAAAGCGCATCGCTGGCTTCCACGCGCAGGAGCGTACCGTTGATACCAGCTCGAATCACCGGTGCTTCAAAGTCCATGCAGTACACGTCCAGAAACAGCTCATGCTCGACGCCCAGCGGATCGGTGACAAAGAAATACACGGTGCCATTATCCGGCATCGTGCGCTCCCAATATCCGTATTCATTCCATTCTTCCGTTACATCAAAGCGTTCAGCGTCATCCTCATTACTGAACGCAGCCTCGATTTTGACCCAGCCGGTATTGTTTTTATCAATCAGGCGAACGGTGATCGTAACCGACGCATTGTGCCAGCCAGTCGGGATTTCCGCGTCCAGCTCATAATCCGGTTCCAGCGCAGGCGTGTCCGTGGGTTCCGGTGGGATAGAGGGTTCTTCCGACTCCGGCGTGGGTTCCGGCGTTTCCTCTGCACCGGGAGTCTCGGCAGGAGGTTCTTCTGTGGGTTCGGGTTCTACCTCCAATTCTGTCTCCACAATTTCAAGGGTGCTGTCAGGCGCGGCATCGGACACGTCTGTCCCTTCTTCCGCAAGCGCCATGCCGGTCATGGTGAAAAACACCAGCACAAGGCTGAGCATCAGCGCAATCATGCGGAACATACGCGGGGTTTTCTTAGTTTTCTTCAGGTGCATTTTCCATATCCTCCTTCTGTGTGCTGCAAAACGGCGAACCGCCCTTTTTGATATGCATGAGGTACTGCGCCAGCTCTTCCATCGTCATGCCGGTGGCACGGGCAAGGCCGACGATATCCTCATTTTCCAGCTTAATGATATCCTCGTCGATCTCACGGTTGCGGGACTGGAGCATGGCGATTTTCCCGTCATTCTTCGCTCGTTCCGCTTTGAGTTTGCTGATTTTCGGGTTCATAGTTCCTCCTTATGGTGATGGCAGACGGCCAAATTGATAGAAATGCTGCTGCCAGTAAGATGAAGTAATGTCGCTGTACTGAATGGGGTCGCCGCAGTGCAGCATGGTATTATTTCCCACATAAATGCCGACGTGGGACGCGCCGGTGGTGTCATACGTTCCCTGGAAAAAGATCAGGTCTCCGGGCTTTGCGTTTGCCGGGGAAACATAGGCGCAGGTCTGCCGCAGTCCTTCCGCGCCCAAACGACCAAAATTCCAGCCGAGGCCGCAGTTGTTGTAGACGTATGAAACGAAGCCGGAACAGTCAAAGGATGTAGACGGTGAGCTGCCGCCCCAGACGTAGGGGAACCCAAGATACTTTTCCGCTTCCTTGATGATGGCGGCGAACTGTTCGTCCTCCAATGCTTCCGGTGGAATCTCATACTTTGGATACTCACTTCCATAATACCTGCCGACATAGGAAGAGCTTCCGAACAGGTCAGGCCGGTTGCCCAGAGTGCCCATGTACATGGCATAGAGGGAAAGCTGCTCCTGCGACATGATGTAGACCGGAACATGACTGAGGTTAAAGTTTTCCAGCTTCACGGTACAGATGTAATAGGTGTACGGCACCTCCACATCGTATTCATACTCCTCTATGACCCAATCCTCCAGCTCATAGTCATAGTAGGTGTAGCTGCCGGTTCTTGTCTCCGTGCGGTATCTGGTTTCCGTTTCCACGGTCTCAGTAAGGATATACTGCTTTTCAAACAGCATATCCAGAATCCCGCCAACCTCGCTGATCGTCCATTCTCTGCCCATCAGCGCGGTGATTGCGGAAATCAGGACATACGGATCGTGTTCGATGTCGTCCAGCTCATAGTGGTATTCGTCGTAATCGTGCTCGGCTTCGTAGTTGTCCAGCTTTTCCTGCAATTCCGCCTCCATAGCGCAATACTGCGCCTCTGCCGCCAGCATGTCCTCATCCAAAGACGGATAAGTGGAAGCGGCAATGGATGAGCTTGCTCCCTGAAACATCAGGGAGCAAGAGGAAAACAGGTTGGTGAACAACAGGAAAACCGCTGCGATCAGGCCGACAATAAGGAAACCTTTCTTGTGCCTGGCAACAAACTCACCGGCTTTCTTTCCGACCTCTGCACTTTTCTCTGCCGCTTTTTTCGTGATCTCCGACGCCTTGACTGTATTCGCTGTGCCGCGTCCGGCTTTTGCGGCGGCGTACTCCCGCTTGATTGCGCGTTTTTGCTGCCAGCGGGAATACGGATTGGAGGAAAAGCCGCCGTTCTGCTGCGAAAACTCCTGATTCAGCGCTTTCACATTGGCCTTGTCTGCCTTTTTCTCCGCCCGGTGCGCCTTGCGGTATGGCTGAAGCTCGTGGGCGTGATGAATCTCACGCCCCACCTGATAGACACTCTCGGCATCTTCCGTCAGTGTATTGGCAGCGTCCACACCGGCGTTGTCGCCGTCATTGCTCTGCCGCACTTTCCGGTGAACACCGTGCAGCACCGTGTCACCGGAAACCTTCGCCGCGTGGCTGAGCTTGGAGGGCGGCTTCTTTTCCTCAAAAGAAAGGCGTGTCGTGATCTTCCCATCGGAATCCACAACACGCTGTTTAACCTCTTTCTTCGGAACCTTCGCTTCGGCCTTTTCCAGCTTCTTGATTTGTTTGTCTGCTTTCTGGATGGCAGGTGCAAGCTCCGGGGAAGCACGCTCCTCCTCGGTAAATTGCAGCCTGGGTGCACGTTTTGCCATAGAACATCACCTCACTCTCATGGAAATGGATTCTTTTATGCGATCTCACCCAGCATGGAAAGAAACAGTGCCTTGCCCTTGGGCGTCACCAGCGTGTACACCCCCTGATGTCCATTGACGGCGATGTAGTCTTTTACGAAGAACAGACCATCGTCTGCCGCCTTGGCGTAGGGCATGAGACTGCCGGAAGGAGCGCGGTAAAGGTAGCGCTTGCGGATAAGGAAAGCGGTAAACATCTTTTCCGGCACCTTCAATTCCTTTGCCGTGGCACGGATATTGGTGCAGCTCTCCGGGTGGATGAACGCATCGTAGTAATCCGCCTTGGGCTTGGCGCGGTCAAGCTCCTGCCGCAGCCGCTCGTTTTTCTGCTGTTCGGCCAGCATCCGGCGTGCAAACTCATAGATCAGGTTGGGATTCTCCAATACCTGCTCCAACAGGGATTTCGTCATATACCCGCCGTACTTGCGGATCGCCGGAATGACCTCGTGGGTGATCCAGCGCTTGAACGCCTTTGCCTCCGGCTTGCGGGAACCGAGAATCAAGGTATAGAGGCCGGGTTCGTTCACAGCGTTTACCGGAAGCCCGTTGCTGGCACCCTCGATTGAAACGAGGGTGCGCTCGTCTGCATCCAGACGACGCATAGCATCGGTGGGATTCCCAATCTCCAACGCCCGGCACACATCGACTGCCACAAACCACGGTTCACCGTCGATGGTCAGCGTTCGGATTTTGCCAAAGGCCGCGTTTTCAAAGGTCATCAGTTTATTATCCATGTTTCGTCTGTCCTCCTTGCTGCGGTCAGGAAGATACTTCCTGCGGCTTTGTCGTGAGTACCCGATACAGCTCCGTGTCCTTGGGAAAACGGTCTACGAAGGGCAGAATGATATTCCCATAAAACAAAAGGCCCTCGCCTTCACCGGAGTGAGTGACATACGAGAGCTGATGCGGGGAGATATTGAGCTGTTTGGCAAGAATCTGCCGGTCGCCGCTGGCTTGATTGAGCATATAGATGTAATCTGAGTTTTCAAAGATATTTTCCACTTCTCTGGAAGAGAGGAGATCTTTGACGTTTTGGGTGATACCGGTCGGCATCCCGCCCCATTTGCGAAATCGCTTCCAAATCTCGATGGTATAGCTTGCCGTCTGCTCTTCTTTGAGCAAAAGGTGCATCTCGTCGATGTAGTAGCGTGTGGATTTGTGCGCCTCACGGTTGACCGTCACCCTGTTCCATACCTGGTCTTGGACGATCAACATGCCGATTTTCTTGAGCTGCTTGCCCAATTCTTTAATGTCATACGCCACCACACGGCTGTGAACATCTACATTGGTCTGGTGGTTAAAAACATTGAGGGAGCCAGTGACATAGATTTCCAGCGCCGTTGCGATGTATTGCGCTTCCTTCTCATCCTGTTTCTGCAACTCCTCATAGAGATCACCGAGGATGGGCATGTTCTCCGGGCGCGGGTCATTGAGATAGTTCCGATAGACCAGCCGCACACAGCGGTCGATGATGGTCTTTTCTACCGGCATAAGGCCGTCCTTGCCGCCCACAATTAGCTCACACAAGCTGAGAATGAAATCGGATTTCAGCGACAGTGGATTTTCATCGTCCGAATAGTTGAGGTTCAAGTCCATGGGATTGATATAGTCCGTAGAGGTAGGCGAGATTTTAATAACCTGCCCGTGCAGGTGCTCCACCAGTGGGCCGTATTCCGCCTCCGGATCGCAGATGATGATATCGTCGTCCGTCACCAGAAAGACGTTTGCGATCTCACGCTTGGCGCTGAAGCTCTTGCCGGAACCGGGCGTGCCCAAAATCAGGCCGTTCGGATTCTTCAGGAGCTTTCTGTCTACCATGATGAGGTTATTGCTCAGGGCATTGATGCCGCAGTACAGCGCCTCTTTGCCGGTCTGAAACAATTCCTGGGTGGTAAACGGAACAAAAATGGCAACACTGGAGGTTGTAAGCCCACGCTGGATGGTGATCTCGTTCAGCCCCAGCGGGAGACTGCTCATCAGCCCTTCTTCCTGCCGGAAGTCCAATGTTGTCAACTGGCAGTTGTACTTCTGCGCAATGGAATTGGCCTGAAATACGTTGTTTTTGAGCTGCTGCATGGAGCCTGCGGTATTCAGGATGATAAAGGTCAGAAGGAACATGCGCTCATTCCGGCTCTGAAGCTCCTGCAAGAGCTTTTTCGCTTCATTGCCATAGGTTGCAAGGTCAGACGGAATAATATCCATATCGTACCCGGCGCGGATGGCCTTTTTCTGTTCTTCAATCTTCATCTTATCGAGATCGGTGATTTTGCGCTTGATGGTCTTGATGGCCTTGACCTGATCCACCGACTGAATGTGCATGGACACGATTACGGAACTTTCCATATCCAAGAAGTCTGCCAGCATACGGTCGTTCAGTTCCGGTGCGAGAATCTGCAAGAACGATGCGCGGCCGTATTTCTTTCCAACGGCAAAGCTGCTGCCGGTTCGGAACTCAAAGGAGCTGGGCGCGATGAAGTCCTTGACGGAAAGGCCGGAGGGGGCAAGCCAGTCCCATGAGAACCGGAACGGCTCCTGCTCGTCCATGTGAAGAACATCGTGCATCAGCTTGAGCCGGTCGTGTCCGTTCAGCGGCTCTGCCTGCACACCAAGGCGCTTGAAGTTGTTGAGAATGTCGATCTCAATACGCTCCAGCCGGGGCTTTGCGGTTTTCAGATTCTCTGCCTCCACGCCAAAGGTAATGAATTTGGTCTTGACCAGCCCATTATTGCCGCGGGCAAGCTGCGTTTGCAGCATCTTTGTGTACTCCGTGCGGAGCTGGTTGAACGCATCTGCCCGCGGCGGGATAGCAATGGTCTGCGCGTAGCTGTCCTTGTTAGCGGCAAGGTTTACGAAGGAGAGCTGAAAATGGATGGAGCTGTCAAAATAATTGAGGAAGTCGCACCACGAATCGAAGATTGCGGTCTTGTCCTCGTTCTGGTTGAGCTGATAATTGATGTCCTGAAACTGCACCGTTTTGCTGTAATAGTAATCTGTCACCCGGCAGATACCGTCCGGGAACATCCGCTGAAAGGGAATGGAATCCTGCGCCGATTTATGCCGTTTGTCCGTATTCTTCGCTTTGGCAATGGCAGCTTCAATCTGCTTTCTGTCGGCGCGGCTTAACTTTGTTTTTTCCTGAGACAATGCGGTAAACCTCCTTATCCAGAATGTCCTGCCGCTGCAATACGGCATAAAAATTGTCTGTCTCATAAGGCCGCACCTTGGGGCGGATGAAACAGACCTGAACAATATTTTTGATGATCTTCTCCAGCGGCAGGCCATTTTTCTCGTACAAGGCGAAAAGAAAGAACGGCAGCATGACCACGATCATGCAGATCGCCGCTGCGCTGTTGGAAAGGCTCTGCCGGAGCAGGAAGAACAGCGGCACGCCCACCGCTGCGCCGCTGCCGAAGCAAACGAGCTGCCGCTTGGTCAAGTTGAAGAGGACTTTGGTCTTTACGGCGTTCAAGTCCTTTGGGACGGGTACATAGGCCACTTGCAATCACCTCCGTCAGTGGCTGTTGAACAGGCTCTTGGCAAGAGAACCGGTCTTAAAAAGTGTGAAGCACAAAAGCACCGTATAGCCCATACAGCTCCAGATGGCCGTGGAAATATTCGTATCCACGATCATGTTCTGTACAAGCACAGCGTAGATGGCGACACAGATGATAATGAGGAAGCCCTGAAAGCCGAGGGCGAACAGGCTCCTGAGATAGTTCTGTCCCATCTGCCCCCATTCCCGGTTCATTGCCGTCGCCATGGGGATCGGGGCGATGGAGGTCACAAGATAGATTTCTATCATGCGCCCGTACACGATGATGAAGATGCAGATGTTCAGCGCGTTCATTGTGAGCTTTACGACGGTGGCTTGCAGCCACAGGCCGAGCAGAGACCAGACCTCCATTTCATTGAGCCGTGCTTCCAAATCTGCAAGACTACTTGCCAGATCAAGGCTGACATTGCCGACCACAACGCCAGAAGCGTTGTTGACCACGCTCTGCGCCACATCGAACACGCCCATAACGATATTCCAGGTGTTGCTGACAATGAGCACCGCACAGGCCGTTTTGAACACCCATTTGAAGATGAACCAAGTATCGACTTCTCCGTGCATGTTGTTTTTGTCCGTAATGATCTGAATCAGCTCCATGGTCATTACGATGGCGAGGATCACACCGGCAATGGGCAGGATAACGTTGTCTGAGAGGCTGCGGATCATATTGTAAATGCCGCCGTTCCAGCCCTGCGGCGTTGCGCCGACCTGACCGGCGATCTCTCCGACTCTTGTGTTCACGGTATCAAAGAGGCCGGACAGCGCATCCTTGATGCCGCCGATCAGGATTTCCTTGAGCCAATCGGTGAATTTCTGCCATATTAAGTCCAATCGATTTTCCCTCCTTCCGTTGGCTCTCCGCATACCGGCGAGAGCCGTATAAGATTACTGCACTCGTTTTCATTCTCATGTGCACCTGAAAATGAACCAAGCCGCAGAATAGCCGGTTGCCCGACTATGTATCAGGCGGGCAATGCCGCCTGCAATCAGTTATGTGTGTTGAGCGCCCGAAACACCTGCACTTCCAGATCGAGGCGCGGAGCTTCCGCGTTGCAGCATGGCAGCGCCCCGTCTGCGGGAAGCAGATTCTCCCGCACAAAATACTCCAGAAGGGCAGCTCTGGACAGTGCGCCGAAGTTTCGGATTTGTGCAGATGAGCACAGGAAAATGAGCACTTCGCGGACGGTCTTCACACCGTTCCGGCTAAGCGGGTTGCGAATCTTAGCGGGCAGATATTCGTTACCTTTTCGCCCGGTTTCATAAGCTGCCGCATAGTGATTTTCCCATGCGGGGCTTTGGAAAGCTGCTGCTTGCCTTTGGCTAAAACCGCTTTCATGGCTTTTTGCAGCACTTCGGCGGTCAGCTTTGAGGTCTTAATGGATAGGGCAACAACTTTCTCGTTTACTTCATCTTGCATTTACCGTCCTCCTTTCGATGATTTTTAGGGTGGTACGCCGCTTTGCGGCATAAAAACAGGGCGTCCGTTTTTCACGTCGCCCCGCTTAAATCCGCACCCGCAGACCGTTCAAGTCCTCGGCGCGGATACCCACAAGATACCAACTCTCCCCGTACTCAATGCGGGTCGGCTTCCATTTGCCGCCCGCGAACACCTCCATGCACTCGCCGCAATGCAAGCCGCCGTAGTAGTCGGCAAGGTCAAAGCGAATGTCGTAACGGTCGGCGGTTTCATCAAAAATCAAAGCTCCCTGTTTCATAAAGCGTCCTCCTTTGGTTTTACAGGCTTTCGCCCTCGTTGCATGAGTAATAGTCCGGGTCGCCAAACTTCGGCTTTCTCGGCGCAAGTGCGCCGCTCGCCATATCGTGAGCGACAAGGGAAGTGTAATAGTTGCCGATAGTGGACGGGGCATTGAACAGCACCGCCCGTAAATACTGCTTGATGTTGCGGATTTTGGTTGTGTTCTCCCGCATACAGTCAAGGACAAAACGGATATGCTCGCTGTCCAGCTTCATAAACTTTGCCTTGACAAGCTCCGCCGGGTAGTCGTCCCCGGCAATACGGATTGTCTTTCTCCGGGTGCAGACCGTTTCCAGCATGAGATCGACGATTTCATCTAACCTGTCATAGTCGTAGGGCATATTCTGTTTGAGAATGTCGTACTCGATATTGTCCTTGATGATTTCCTCGTAAATCTCAAATGCGCTCTGTGCTGCCGCTTCCTTTCGCTTCCGTTCCTGCGGCTCTGCCGCGTCGTCCCCCAAAGGAGAGGGGTTAGGGGAAAGGATAGGAATGGAATGGGTATTTGATAAATCCGTATTTGATTTTTCTTTTTTTGGTAAGTCAGTTCTTTGTTCTTCTTTATTTATTTGCGTTGGATTATCCGACGTCGGGTTTTCCGTTATCGGATTTTCCAATACCGGCTTATCCGTTGTTGGATTTTCCAATATCGGGTTTTCCAATGACGGGGGCTGCGGCTGCTCGTAAATGGTGTACTCGATTGCCGCCATTTTACCTTTTTCGTCGCGTCCCTGCCGCCTTGTGATATATCCGGCTTTTTCAAGCTCCCATACGGCGGTGCGGATCGCGTCGATACTTTCCCGGTTGATATGGGACAGTCCCGCAAGGGTGTAGTCCCAATCTTCCGGCAAGGACAACATCTGCGACAAAAGCCCCTTTGCCTTTAAGGAAAGCTCCTTGTTGCGTAGGTGGTGGTTGCTCATTACGGTGTAGCCCCTGCTTTTCTCCACGCGGAAAACTGCCATAGCTTCATCACTCCTTTGCTGTGGATTTGTTACGCAGTAGAACAGCGATTTTGAGGGTTTAGGGATAAAGTCCTTACCGCGTGAGAAACGCGCCCGCAAAGCCGCTTGTATCAAGGCTTTTTCTGCCCCTACTGCGTAACATAAGGGCATAAAAAAGTCGCAGACTGTTTCAAAATCTGCGGTTTCGCCTAAAAGAAAAGGACACCGCTTGCACGATGTCCTTTTCAGTCAACTATTTAGTTTTTTGTGTTCCCACACTCCATATCAATAACTACCGAAACCGTGATATAGTCCTCAATACGCTTATTGCGGAATTTATCACCCTCTGCGTCAAACACCACATGGCGGGAAAAGTGCCTAAATCTAAGGATTTCTACAAGGTTTCTCTTTGTAGCAACACTATTGTCTCGACGTGCGCGGTACCCGGGAACATATCGACGGGGGTGACGGCCTCAATATTATAGTTCTCGGCGGTAAACTGTTTTAAATCGCGGGCGAGGGTGGCGGGGTCGCAGGAGACGTAGACGACGCGCGTGGGGCGCATGGCGGCGATGGTCGTGATAACGGCGGCATCGCAGCCCTTGCGCGGAGGGTCGATGACGATGACGTCGGGGCGCTCGCCGCGCTCGTAGAGGATGCGCGCGGCGTCTTTGGCGTCACCGCAAAGGAACTCGGCGTTTGTGACATGGTTGTGCGCGGCGTTTTTGCGGGCATTTTCAACAGCGGAGGGGATAATCTCCGCGCCGATGAGCTTCTTCGCGCGGCTCGCCATGGAAAGACCGATGGTGCCGGTGCCGCAGTAGAGGTCAAGCAGCGTTTCCGCACCTGTAAGCCCGGCGTACTCTGCGGCCTTGTTGTAAAGCGCCTCCGCCTGCGTGCGGTTCACCTGATAAAACGCGTGGGGCGAAATTTCAAACTCCAGCCTGCAGAGTGTATCGCGAATCGTGGGCTTGCCCCACAGCGTGCGCAGCTCGCGACCCAAAACGACATTTGTGCGCTCGTGGTTGATGTTTACCACAATGCCGGTAATTTCCGGCACAGCCTCGCGCAGCATTTTGACGAGCAAGTCTTCCCCGTGCAGCTTTGCGCCGTTCGCAACGATGCACACGAGCACCTCACCGCTCTTTTCGCCACAGCGCATGTAAAGGTGGCGCAGAACGCCGCTGTGCGCCGCTTCATCGTAGATGCTCTCCCCGCTCAGTTTTTGCCACGCGCGGAACGCTTCCGCCGCGCGATCAAACACCTCGGGCTGCAAAAGGCAGGTGTGCGTGTCGATGATACGGTGGGAATTCACGGCGTAAAAGCCCATCTGCATTTCGCCGTTTTTGGAAAGCCCGATGGGCAGCTGGCATTTGTTGCGGTAGCGCGTGCGGGACGGCGCGCCGAGGATCGGCTCCATGGGGATATTTTCAAAGCCGCCGATGCGCTCCAAGGCGTCGCGGACACGCTGCGTTTTGATCTTCAGCTCCGCTTCATACGTGATGTGGCGGTAAACGCAGCCGCCGCACGGGCCTGCAATGGGACAATCCGGTGTGGTGCGATCGAGCGACGGCGTAAGCAGTTCCTCGAGCCGCCCGAATGCGTACTTTTTGAGGACTTTTACGACGCGCACGACGCAGCGGTCGCCCACGGCGGTACCGGGCACGAACACGGCCATGCCATCTGCGCGGCAGATGCCGCTGCCCTCGGCGGTCATGGCGGTGATCTCCGCTTCAAACAAATCATTTTTCTTTATCATGGAAAAACCTCCGTCAAACACAAAATTCTCTTTTTCATGTATAAAGCAGAGAACATGCGGGTAATTTAAGGGTGAGATACGATTTCAAACGGCTTATGTGGAAAAACGCGGTCAATTTATATGTGCAAAATATACACAAATTTTTATTTTAATTTGTGCGACAATGGCAAAAGGGAGATTGTTGCAGAAACCGTTGACAATCGATATTTCAGTCGCTATAATAGAGACATAACAAATGACAACGAGCTCTGCGGTAAACGTTACCGCGACTTTTCAATACAACTCCTCCCCAAAAGAGAGCAAAAGGCGAGATTCATTTCTCGCCTTTTGCTCTTTTCTGCATTACTTTTTACAGAAGGCTTTTGAAGTCTCCGCAAAAAGCGAAAAGAGCGGTAAAATCACGAAACGACGTTCTGCGGCGTGCCGTTCCGGAACGCTTTCAGGTTCTCGGCGACAGTCTTAATGAGACGGGCGCGCGCGTCTCGGGACGCCCACGCGATGTGCGGCGTGACGATACAGTTTTTGGCGGCGAGCAGCGGGTCATCCTTTTTCGGCGGCTCGTGCACAAGGACGTCAAGCCCCGCTCCGGCGATGCGGCCACTATTCAGCGCCTCGGCAAGGGCAGCTTCGTCCACAACTGCGCCGCGCGCCGTATTGATAAGGAACGCAGTGGGCTTCATCAGGTTAAGGCGCTCCGCATTCACAAGCCCGCGGGTCTCGTCCGTGAGCGGGCAATGCAGCGAGACGACATCGGCATTTTTGAAAAGCGCGTCGAGCTCTGCCCACTGATAACGCTCGGGCAGCTCCCGTTTCGTGCGGCTGTATACGAGAATTTTCATGCCGAGCGCCGCGCCGAGCCTTGCGACGGTCTGCCCGATATGTCCGAAGCCGACAATGCCGAGCGTTTTGCCGTACAGCTCAAACAGCGGGTGCGTGCTGTGGCTCATCGTTTCGGCCTTATCCCAGTCGCCGCCGCGGGTGGCGGCGCTTATTTTTTCGGTGTGATTGCACAGCTCCAAAAGCAGCGCAAACGCCTGCTGCGCGACGGTCTCCACGCAATAAAGCGGCACATTGCACACGGTGATGCCCAGTTCTCCTGCAGCTTTGACATCGACAGTATTATACCCTGTTGCAAGCAGACCGATAAAGCGCAGCTTCGGCAATTTCTGCATGATTTCGCGGCTTATAACATTGCGGTTCAAGATGACAGCTTCGGCATCCTTTGCGCGCTCCACGATTTCTTCGGGCTTAGTGGAATCATACACGGTGACGCTGCCGAGCGCCCTGAGCGGCGCCCACGAGACGTCGCCGGGGTTTGTAGAGCCGCCGTCCAAAATAACGATATGCATAGCGAGGTCCTTTCTGCTTCCATTTTTTATCCTACATGTAAAAATGTGTTATGGTTCTTTCTAACGGCCGTTTCTGACCGCCGTTTAAGAACCCCCTTGATAGGGTTTCTTACGGCTGAACAGTCCCCCGGACTGTTCGGGCTCGTCATTTCTTTCGCTTGCTATTATACCGCATTTTGTTTTTTGTTTCAACGATTTTGCGCGCCGTTTGTCAAAGGATTTTGTCATCCTCTACACATATTTGCAGTTTTTAAAACTTAGAATTGCAATTTCACAAAAATCCGATTATAATAATTCTGTTAAGCGGGAAGCGTTTTCACGGCGTTTGCCGCCTGTGTATTTTCGGCAGATAAACGGAACACAAACAGCAGAATACCGCGGTTTGCGGAGGAACGGGGGACTTCTATGAACTACGATCGAACACCATTTGAAACGGACAAGCCCGGCGAGGAATGTGGCGTTTTCGGCGCATACGATTTTGACGGACACGACATTTCTTCTTCCATTTATTACGGATTATTCGCCTTGCAGCACCGCGGACAGGAAAGCTGCGGCATTGCCGTCAGCGACACCGAGGGCCCCAAAGGCAAGGTGGATTACTACAAGGACATGGGCCTTGTAAACGAGGTATTCGACGAGGAGCGTCTCAATCGCCTGCACGGCAATATCGGTGTGGGCCATGTGCGCTACTCCACCGCCGGCGCGAGCAACCGCGAAAACGCGCAGCCGCTCATCATCCACTATATCAAGGGCACGCTGGCCGTAGCGCACAACGGCAACCTGACAAATGCCGTTGACCTCCGCGAAAAACTAAAGTACAGCGGCGCTATTTTCCAAACAACCATCGATTCCGAGACGATTGCCTACTACATCGCACGCGAGCGCGTACAGACGAAAAACGTACAGGAGGCCGTCAGCCGCACGATGGACAAAATTGAGGGTGCCTATGCCCTCGCGGTCATGTCCCCCCGCAAGCTGATCGGCGCGCGCGATCCCTATGGCTTCAAGCCCCTATGTATCGGCAAGCGCGACAACACGTATTTCCTCTCCAGCGAGACCTGTGCGCTTGACGCCGTGGGCGCGGAATTCGTCCGCGACGTAGAGCCGGGCGAGATTGTCACCATCACGCCGAACGGCATTCTCTCCGACAAATCGCACTGCCTCCCCGCCGAAAAGCAGGGGCGCTGCATTTTTGAGTACATTTATTTCGCCCGCCCGGACAGCCGCATTGACGGCATCAACGTGTATTCCGCACGTCTGCTTGCCGGCCGTTTCCTCGCGAAAGATTCCCCCGTGGATGCGGACATCGTCGTCGGCGTGCCGGAATCCGGCAACGCGGCAGCACAGGGCTACGCCATGGAATCCGGCATCCCCTACGGCACGGCATTCGTAAAAAACAACTATGTCGGCCGCACATTCATCAAGCCGAAGCAGAGCAGCCGTGAATCCAGCGTGCGCGTTAAATTAAATGTCCTGCGCGAGGTTGTCAAGGATAAGCGCGTCATCCTCATCGATGACTCCATCGTGCGCGGCACGACGAGCGACCAGATTGTGAACATGCTGAAAGACGCTGGCGCAAAAGAGGTGCACATGCGCATCAGCTCGCCCCCGTTCCTGTGGCCGTGTTACTTCGGCATCGATGTGCCGGAGCGCCACCAGCTTATCGCCTATAATCACACGGTCGACGAGATCTGCAAGGAGATCGGCGCAGATACGCTCGGCTATTTACGTTTAGAGCGTCTGCCGGAAATGGTGAACAGTCTCGGCATCTGCACGGGATGCTTTACGGGCGACTACCCCATTCCCGCCCCGGAAGAAGACATTCGCGGCGAATACGAAGCGTAATGCGTCTCTGTCGGCGAAAAGGCTCTGCTCACAAACGCGTGGTAGATTATCGTCATTCCCGGCGTGTTCCTCATCGCAACACGCCTTTGCATCACCAGCCTCGGCAGTACCCTGCAAACGGGTTCGAGCCGCCACCACAGCAATTTATAAAATCGAATTTACCTGTATACACAAAAACGCTCTCGGCATAAATGTAGATGTCCATAAAACGGCATCAGTCCCGGCAGTAATGTCTGCCGGGATTGTTCTTGCCGTACATTGAAGCC
>OFML01000576.1_pt1 | contig 27729 bp, 26 predicted proteins | sample 1541831 | NCBI WGS metagenome assembly OFML01 (sample SAMN04209237, study PRJEB22552) | human gut metagenome | biome: gut; material: feces | host: Homo sapiens | place: USA: Oklahoma | reverse complement strand
TCACCCCACCTGTTAAACATTATATCATACTGTCTAACAAATGGGGTGCTGTTCATCAGCACATCGGTGTTTTTCAGCACTTCTTCCGTCAGGCCGTGCTCGGGCTGCTCCAAGGTAGCTGTCTGTACCTCCATGCCTGCTTTTTCCAAAAACTCCGCAATGCAGCCGTGGATGCCCTTCGGGTAGATCGCGGCGATCTCTTTAAACTGAATTTCATGCAGATATTCGTTCCAAATCGTTACTTTAATGGTCATTTACTTTCTCCCCTTTCTTTATTATAAGGTCTCCCATTCTCCCGTTTCTCCGGAGCGGATCACGGCGTCCACAAGGTGCTGGTTCACCCTGCCGTCTTCGATCGTCGCCGCCTTGCCGTCCGCCTTGCCAAGGATAATATCGGCAAAGGACTGCATCTGATCCACCTTGAATTTATCCGGGATCGGCAGCTTTGTAAACGTGTGCGATTCCTGCCCGACTTCGCCCATGCAGACGTAAATTTCGTCCACATCCGGCGCAGCGTGGTCAAGCTCATACTGAATTGCGCCGCGGCTGCCGTAAATTTCCATCGTCTGGTAATTGCCGCGCCCAAAACCGAAACGTGTGATGCGGAACGTCGCCGCCGTGCCGCCGTCCATCTCCGCAAAATAGTTGGAGAAGTCGTCCACGTCCACCTTGCCCATGCCGCTGCTGTCCAGCTTTTCGCGCTCGTGCACAAACGTGCCCGTGTGGCTGATGAGCCGTTTATATTCCTTGCCCGTCACAAACCGAACAAGGTCAAGCGCGTGGCTGCCAAGGTCGCCCAAAGCGCCGGAGCCCGTGTGCTTCTGCTCAAAGCGCCACACAAGCGGCGTGTTGCACATCGGCAATCCCCATGCTTGATAATACTGCATGTCCACATGATAAATATCGCCAATGAGCCCGCGCTCGATCAGATCTTTTGCGTAACGCGCAGAGGCCTTAAAGCGGTAAGAGAAGCACACCATGCTCTTTACGCCGCGCTCTTTTGTCACCTGCGCAAGGTGATCCGCCTGCTCGCCCGTCATCACAATGGGCTTTTCCACCGCATACGGCTTTCCGGCCTCCGCCGCCGCAAGCGCCACCTCGTAGTGTACGTCGTTCGGCGTGGAAATATCCACCGCGTCCACATCCGGGCAGTTGATGAGGTCGTGGTAATCCGTAAAGCAATGCGCCTCGTCAATGCCGTATTTTTCCTGCGCGTAACGCAGCGCCTCGGGGTCAATGTCGCACACCGCGACCAGCTTCAAATCAGGGCTGCGTTCAATGCCCGGCAAATGCACGTGGCGGGAAATACCGCCGATGCCGACGCTGCCAACTCGAATACAACTCATAATTTGTACCTCCCAACAAATTTATCTGCGTTTCAGTAACGTCCAATCCAGCTCCGCGCCCTCCCGTACAAATACGGGCATGACACAAAGCGGTGTTTCACAGTTCACGGTTTGTCCGCCGGCATAGACCTTCCCCGTCTCTACCTCGCGCCAATCCGCACCTTTTGGCAAGTAGACCGCTTTCGAGGTGCAGCCGGCCTCCGTGACCGGCGAGACCAGAATATCCGGACCGAACAAGTAGGCGTCTCCATGCTTCCAAGCTTCCTCGTCTTCGTGGTAATCGAAGAACAGCGGGCGCATGACCGGCGTGCCCTCTTTGTGGCAGCGCTCCATCTGCGCTTTGATATACGGACGAATGCGCTCGCGAAGCTGCATATACTGCACGAGGATTGGGTAAGCCTCCTCGCCGAAGCTCCACACTTCGTTTGCCGCGCCGCTCGGCGCCATACCGCCGCCAAGCTCCTCAGACATTGGCTCGCCCTCAGGCGTGCGGTTTCCGTGCAGACGGAACACCGGGCAGAACGCACCGTACTGGAACCAGCGCACCAGCAACTCGCGGAACGCCGGGTCATTCGGGTCACCGCCGACAAACCCACCGATGTCAGTCGTCCACCACGGAATGCCCGCCATCGCCATGTGCTGCCCGGCTATGACCTGCCTGCGCATCGTCTTAAAGTCCGAAACAATGTCGCCCGACCACACAAGCGTGCCAATCCTCTGGCTGCCCGCCCATGCGCAGCGCTCCAAATTGATGATCTCCGTTTCGCCCTCGGCACGCAGCCCGTCATAGACCATCGTGCCGTACATGAACGGATAAATATTCGCCACCTGCAAGCCGGGGCCCGCTGCATAGCGGAAGTTATCGAAATGATACGGAATGCTCTCCGGCTCTGCGGCATCCAGCCAGTAGTTTTTAATGCCGCAGTCATAGTAGCTCTTTTTAAGCTTATCCCAAACATACGCCCGCGCGTCCGGGTTCGTGGTGTCCATAAATGTCTCATAGCCGCCGCATTCCAGCATCGTTCTGCCGCCGCGGTCGGTATGCACAATGTAGCCCTTTTCGATCATCTCACCGTAATACGGGCTGCGTGGATCTACCGTCGGCCATACGGATACAAACAGCTTAACGCCCATCGCGCGCAGTTCATCCGCCATACCCTTCGGGTCGGGCCAATACGTTTTGTCAAAGTCCCACACGCCCTGATTCGGCCAGTGGAAAAAGTCGATGATGATAACGGAAAGCGGCAGCCCGCGGCGTTTATACTCCCGCGCTACGGATAAAAGCTCCTCTTGCGTCTGGTAGCGGCATTTACACTGCCAAAAGCCCGTCGCAAAGTCGGGCATCTCGCTCGGGAAGCCCGTCGTGCGCGCGTACTGCGCCATGATCTCCTCCGGCGTGTCGCCGGCCGTCACCCAGTAATCCATCTGTTCCGTCGAGCACGCCGTCCACTGCGTTTTGTTCGTGCCGAACGTCACTTCGCCGATTGCCGGGTTGTTCCACAAAAAGCCGTAGCCAAGGCTCGAAACATAAAACGGAACGCTCACCTGTGCGTTGCGCTGCGCAAGCTCCAGCACAGCACCCTTTAAGTTAAACGTCTCCTGCTGGTACTGTCCCATGCCGTAGATCTTTTCTTCGGGGTCGGATTCAAAACGCACCTTCAGCGCATACCCGCCGCCGGGGTTCGGCATAAACTCGCGTGCCGAGATCATCAAAGCGCTGAAATCCGTGCCGCGCACCGTACGGTCGCGCACAAATTCCTGCAAAAGCTTCTTCCCGTTTCGGTCTAAAATCGTCACGCGCCCGTTTTCTTGTACGATCACGCTGATTTTTCCGTTTTTTAAGCAAAGCGCCTTCAGACCCTCATATTCCGTCTCCGTGATATCGATCTCGGTATTCTCGGACGGCAGCAGCGCCCAGTCCGGTGCCTGCCCTATTTTTCCCATTTTCACCGCGCGCACACGCACACTTGCGTCACCCCACGGCTCTGCGCGCAGCGTTTCTCCGTCGTAAGACCATACGATCGCGTTTCCGCTCTGTTTCAGCATGTTAAGCCTCCTTCGGCAAGTAAAATTCTGCGCAGCGCACCGCGTACATTGACGGCGCTCACCACAAACTGCGGCAGCTTTCGGTAGTTTTCATTGATGCACTCGCAAATTCCGTTTTCCTCAAAATCCGTCAGCAGCTCGTTCAGCATGTGCGCCGCATAAGGCGGATCACAGCGGTCAAAAAGCTCCAGCGCCCATCCGCTCGCCGTCGCCCAATACGCGCCGTTCTGGTATTCGCCCGCCGGAATGTCGATCAAAAGCTTTTCCCACGCCGCACCGTCCAAAAGCTGGCAGATCTGCCCGCGGTACATGTAGCGCTCCCGGTTGCAGAGCAACCATGCGGTCATGCCGCTGCGCAGACTTTCCTCCATCGGAAACCCGATAGCCCACGCATACAGCATGCCCCATACATCGTGCTGCCTGCAGTCTCCGTCCGCCGCAAAGAATGCTTCGGCCTGCGCGTCCCAAAGCTTATGGATATTCTCTTCCACGCAGCGCGCTTTCCGTTCGTATGCGGCTGCCGCTTCCTCCTTTTGCAGCAGCGTGTCATACAGCCGCGCCATTTGCTTTGCAGCCCGCCAGAAAAGCACAGATTCCATAAAAAGCCGCCCGGTCTTGCACACGGTATCCGTAAACCCATACGGCGAGTGCGGCGCCGCCGCATCGTTATAGACCAGCCCTTCTTCGCTCAGCGGAATGCACGCCATGCCGCGGTCAAGTGCCGCACACCACACCCGAAAGAGCGGCTGCGCACGCTTTTTCCCGATCATCTCAAAATACGCCGATACCGCAAAAACGAGAAACGGTGTGTTGTCCAAATTCGCCAGCCCAACAGGCGAACCCTTCGCGCCCGCCGCATAAACGGTTTCTCCGCTCGCCTCCACGCGGTCGGGGAACCACCCGTCCGCACGCTGCCCGCGCAGGATAAACCGAATGCAATCGCCTATCGCTTTCTCCCCCATCAGGTCGCCGACGTATTCTGTCATATAGGCGAAATCCCGCACCCACAGGGCATCGTAGTTGCCTACGCCGTCCGGCGTGAACAAAACCGTGCCGTCCGGCGCCGTTTTTTCACAGCCGCGCAGCAGCTCTGCCGAAAGCTTCGTCAACGTTTCATACGCTTTTCTCTTGTCCATTTTTAGCCCTCGGATCAGCCTTTCACGCCGCTGAACGCAATACCCTCAATGAAGTATTTCTGCGCGCAAAGGTACGCGATCAAGATCGGCACAACGGAAACGATAGAGCCGGCCATCACAAGGTTCCACTGCGTGGTGTAAACGCCCTTAAAGTACGCAATGCCAAGCGTCATCGTGTATTTTTCCGGCGAAGAGAGGTAGATCAGCGGGCCCATGTAGTCGTTCCACGTGTTCATCAGCGTGAACACACCGAGCGTCAGCATCGCCGGCACAACAAGCGGCAGCATAATGCGCCAGTACGTCATAAACGGGTTGCAGCCGTCAATTTCCGCCGCTTCCTCCAGCTCTCGCGGCAAGGACATAAAGAACTGCCGAAGCAAGAACACACCGAATGCCGAGAAGAACGCCGGCAGAATCAGCGCCAAGTGGTTATCCGTCAAGCCCGCCTTTGCAAACATCAGATATGTCGGGATCATCGTCACCTGTCCGGGCACCATCAGCGTCGCAATGTAGAAGAAGAACACCACGTTTCTGCCCTTAAACGAAATGCGCGCAAACGAATACGCCGCAAGGCTGCTGAAAAACAGCTGTCCCAAAACAACGAAGAACACGATCTTAATGGTGTTCAGCATGAACTGGAACATCGGCTGTTCCGTAAAGAGCTTCACATAGTTCTCCCACCGCGGCGGATCCGGGATCCACACCGGCGGGATCTTCACCGCGTCATACTGCGTTTTCAGCGAGGTGGAAAGCATCCAAAGAAACGGCACGACCATGATAACGGCAATGAGGATCAACACGATATACAGTAAGACCCTGCGCAAAACAGCGCTGCTTTTTTTCTTTTTCATAACAACTGCGGTACTGCTCATATCCCTTGCACCTCCTTATATGGATGACTCCGCCCAGTTCTTGGAACTGCGGTTTTGAATGAGCGAAACAATAAACACCAGAATGAACAGCACATACGCCGCGGCGCACGCATAGCCCATTTTGTAGAACTGGAAGCCGTACTGGTAAAGGTACATCGCAACGGTCTTGGTCGCGTTGACCGGGCCGCCGTTCGTCATGATATACACCTGGTCGAACACCTGCAAAGAGCCGATCAGCGACATCAGGGTCACAAAATACGTCGTCGGGCCGATCATCGGCACGGTGATCTTGAAGAACTTCTGCACGGAATTCGCGCCGTCAATCGTCGCCGCCTCATATAAGTCGTGCGGCACGCCCTGCAAACCCGCAAGGAAGATCGTCATATTGTAGCCGAGGCCCTTCCAAATGCTCATGATCGCAATGGAGATCATCGCCATGTTCGTGTCGGTCAGCCAGTGCACCGGCGGCAGGCCCACATAGCCGAGCAGCGTGTTCAAAAGGCCACCGTTATCTTCATACAGCATGCTCCAGATCAGCGAGACCGCCACCATGGAGGTGATGACCGGGATGAACGTCAGCGTGCGGAACGCGCCGATGCCGGGGATCTGTCTGTTAAACAGCACCGCCAGCAGCAAAGCTAAGATCACGCCCGCCGGGACCGTCAGCACGCAGTACCAAAGCGTGTTGAGCAGTGCCGTGATGAATTGATCGTCCTGAAAGAGCTTTATGTAATTTTCAAATCCAACAAAATTCGCTTCTGTGATCACGTCATAATCCGTAAAGCTGTAATATAGGGACATGAGGATCGGAAGCAGCATAAAAACAACAAAACCGATAAAGTTCGGGGCAATGAACAGGTAGCCCCAGAAGTTTTTTCTTCTTTGGATCTTATTGTGCTTCGTACTACTGTGCGCCATAAGCAGCCTCCCCTTTAGTAAAATGGGCAACGGCGCCCGAACGGATAGCCGCTGCCCGCAAGCAGTTTTCTTTACTTTTCGTCCGCGAGGATCTTATTCACATCTTCGGCAGCCTTATCCAAAGCGGCCTGTGCGTCGTCCTCTTTGTCAAACATGTAAGACTGCAGGTCAATACCGAGCGTATTTTCAATCTGCGGCCAAGACGGGGTGAACGGACGCGTTCTGGAACACTCCATCTGATCGGAGATAACCTGAATGTAGGGGCCGTATTCCGAGTTGTTTGCATAGAAGTCCTTAAACTCCGGCTGCGGCGGAATGGTGATCCAGTTCTCCCAGAAGGTCTGTACAAAATCGGAGCAGGTCAGGTGAACGAGATAATCGTACGCTTCCTGCGGGGACTTCGTGTTGCTGAATACCGCAACGCCTTCGCCGCCGACTACGGTCGCCCGTGTCTTCTTCTGCGGAAGCGGTGCTACGCCGAACTTATCCTTGAATTCCGGGTCGCTGAGGAATGTGTTCAGGCTCCACGGGCCGTCGAGAACCATTGCAGTGATGCCGGAAGTAAAGCGGTTGACGCCGGTCGGCGCTGCCTGCAGCGGCACGCTCTTGTCCTCCTGTACCATCTTTTTCCAGAACTCCAGCGCTTCAACGCCTTCCGGAGAATTAAACACCGCCTCCGTACGGTCGTCATTCAGGAATTCGCCGCCGTTCTGCCACAGGAACGGGAGCCAGTTCCAGGTGTAACCACCGTTCTTATCGTAGACCGGCAGGTCAAGGCCGTAAATGTTGTTGTCCGCGTCGGTCAGGGTCTTCGCTGCATTGCGCAGGTCGTCCCAAGTCCAGTCCGCGGTCGGCTCTTCAAGGCCCTTGTTCGCAAACATTTCCTTGTTGTAGAACAGCGCAAGGTTGTTAGAGGTGATACGCAGACCGTAAACGTCGTCCTTATAGACCATCGTGTCCCAAACGGAATCGTAGAACTTATCCTTGTATTCCTCAACGCCGTATTCCTTCAGCGCGAGCAGCTTGCCCTTAGAAGCGAGCTGTGTGCTCTGCACGCCTGCGTCTACAAAAGCAAGGTCAGGGTTGTTGCCGCCTGCCAGTGTCGCCTGAATTTTCGTGCTGTAAGAGTCGCTCGCGATCGGCACGACCGTCACTTCCACGCCGGTCGCTTCCTTATATGCCGCCGTGTCTTCCTGGATCTTATCGGCGCTGGCCTTTTCCCAGCCGTACACCCAGATCGTCAGCTTTGCGTCAGATTTACCGCCGTTATCGGTGTTGTCCGTTGTGCCGCCGGTTGTCGTGCTGTCCGTACCGCCAGAAGTACTGCTCGTCGTTCCCGAGCTTCCGCATCCGGCCGCCGTTCCAAGCAGCAGCGCGCCTGCCATAAGCATCGCCAAAATTCTTTTTGCTTTCATCTTCCTCCGTCCTTTCTTTCCGGCTCTTCCCCAATATTTCATGATTCTGCATCATGTCTGCCGGTTTGCTTGCCCTTATTATAGCCCGTACGTCTCCGTTTCACAACGTCACATATTTTGCTGTTTTGTATAACAATTTTTACCTAAAGGAGATTTTTTATCACAAATTATTGACTTTACCGCGTTTTCAGTCTATCGTAACGGTATCAACAATCGCTGAAAGAGGGTATAAAACCAGTGGCATATAAGACCTTTAACCGTTTTTTAAAATCGCTCAGCATCAAAAAGAAACTCACCTATACCCTCATCCCGGTCATTCTGGTCACGTACCTGCTTTCGGTCGGATCCGTTTATATGGTCTCTTTTCATGAAACGAAAAGCATCGTCAATCAACAGGTGCAAACGCTCGCCAATCAAAGAACACAGCTCGTAGACAGCTACCTCGACCAGCTGCGCACCGAAACAGAAATTTTCATGTTCGATACCGCTTTTCAAAAACGGTTTCGCACAAACCGCAGCACGCTCTCTTTAAGCCAGCAGGAGGAACTGAACAAGGAGATCACCCAGTATATGTACAGCATGATCATCAGCTATAACGTGTATGTGGAAAGCATCACGCTCATCAACAACCATCTCGATTCTTACAACTGGCACATGGACGGCCGCAATTCGTACAGCGCCTACATCTCCCGCCTGCTCTCGCTTTCCGATACGCTCACAGAGCTGGACGGCGGCATTTTGTATACATACGATAAGCTCGACCAAGGCGTCGTCACCATCGCCCGCCTCATCAAAGACCCCATTTACGACCGAAAGATCGGCATTTTAATGCTGGATTTCAACTTGGGCTTTTTAAACAAAATGACCGGTGTGCGCACAAAAGACCAAAGCGCTGCTGATGCCCTGCTCGCCATTGCCGACCAGAACGGCGACATCATCTATAACGACTCTCCGTTTTCAAAGGACGAGCTGTTCTCCGTTCAAAACGGCAGCGCCCGTCTTTCCGCCGACGGCATGCAGTACCAGATCGATTTCTCCAAGTCCGATGCGAACGACTGGATCTTATACAGCATCATCAACGAAACGGCGCTCTACCGAAACATCAACCGCAATCTTGTCTGGCAGGTCACGCTGATCCTCATTTCCATGCTGCTGATCTTTGCCGTGATTTTGCTCGTCTCCCGCACACTTTCGGGGCAGTTCCGCCACTTCATCGAAACCGTCAGCCACACCACCGCGCCCGATGAGCACGCGCTCATCACCGTGGACAGCGAAGACGAATTCCGCGACCTCGCGCAGGTCTATAACGATATGATCCTGCGCATCAACCATCTCATCGAGACCGTATACACAAAAGAGCTTCTGCTCAAAAACGCCGAGCTCAAAGCGTTTCAAGCGCAGATCAACCCGCATTTTCTGTACAACACGTTAGACTGCATCAACGGCCTTGTGGACCTCGACCGCCCGAACGACATCAAAAAGACCATCACCGCGCTCGCCAGCATCATGCGCATGAGCATCAAGGGCAAAGAGATCTTGACCGTGCGCGAAAACATCCGCTACATCAACGAGTATATGTTCATAGAGCAGCTGCGCTACCCGGATAACCTCATTTTCTTAAACGAGATCCCGGAAGAAATGATGGAGTTTTATATCCCGAAGCTGATCTTGCAGCCCATCCTCGAAAATTCCGTCATCCACGGCACCTCATCCCTGCTCGGCAAGGGCATGATCGCCCTTCTCGGCAAAGAAGAGCCGGACGCCCTCATTTTCACGGTAAGCGATAACGGCGTCGGTTTCCCGGAAGCCATTTTGCAGCTGTTCCGGGAAAGCCCGGAGAATCATCTTGATGATACCCAAACGCAAAGCCGTCTCGGCCTTTTAAACATCCAAAAGCGCATCCACCTGATGTACGGCACGGAATACGGTCTCACGCTGCAAAATCTGCCCGCAGGCGGCTCCCGCGTCACGATCCGCCTGCCGAAGATCACCACCCCCTAAACAGAAAGGAACCTGCCGCCATGAAGATCCTCGTTGTAGATGATGAACACATTCTGCGTACTCGCCTGAAATCCGTCTTAGAGCAATCCGGGCTGCCGCTCAGCGCCGTTTTCACCGCAGAAAACGCACTAAACGCCATAGAGTGCATTGAAAAAGAGCAGCCCCAGATCGTCATCACCGATATCCGCATGCCGATCATGTCCGGCCTGGAGCTCGCCACCCACATCCACACGCACTATCCGCAGATCAAAGTTATCCTCGTCACCGGCTACTCGGATTTTGAATACGCGCGCACCGCCATTCAAAACAACGTTTTCGAGTACCTTTTAAAGCCCATCGATTCCGAAAACCTGATCGCGGTCATCCTGCGGGCGCAAAAAGAGATCGAATCCGCCGAGAAAAACGAGCGCCTGTTTAAAGTGTTCAAGGAACATTTTTCCGATAACCTGCAATCCGCCCGCCGCCAGTTCGTAGAGAACCTGCTTTTCAGAAGCGGCGTGTTTCAAAACGCGGACGACCTGCGCGAAGCCTACGGGTTCAATTTCAAAACCTATCGCCTCGTTTCCGTGTGCTGCCGTACCGCCATGGATGCCGCACAGCTTGAAAGTGAATATTACTGCACACACCTTGTCGATGAGTATATGCAGGAAGCGCAGCCCGGCATCATCACCTACATTTTCGGCAATTTGGTCTTCATGCTCTGGAACGTCGAAAAGCCCGACCCCTACGACGATAACGAAGCTCTGCTCGGCTTCCTGCGCGACCTGCACGCCAAAGCGCGGCGCAATTTTCTCGGCATGCTCTCCGCCGGCATCAGTCAGGCTTCCTCTACGCTGAACAACATCCAAACGCTGCGGCACCAAACCTCAGAGTGCCTCGAATACATGCAGGAAAACAAAAAACAGGAATTTCTCTTTTACGAAGACATTTTAAACGATACCATTCATTGGGAGATCGAACCACAGATCGAAACGCTGACCGCCTGCGTACATGCCGGCAACACCGCCGGCGCGCTGCGGTATTTCGACCAAATGCGCGCCGATATACAGGAAAAACAGCCGGATACGGTCTATTCCGTATTCCTGCTCATCGTCTCCAAAGTCTGCCTCGTCATGCGCGAATACCGCAGCGAATCGTATGCGCTTTCGGAAGAAGTGGCCTTCATGTTGTCCGCCCTCAATACACAGCCCGATACAGGCATCGAATACCTGCGCAAGTGGCTCGCACAAATGTGTACATTAGTCTCGGAAGCGCAGAAAGAGCGCTCCAACTCCCTCGTCAGCGCCGTGTGCGAGTATATCAACACAAATTACGCACAGCCGATCGGCCTTGCGGAAGCCTCCCGCCATGTGGGGCGCAACGCGTCCTACATCAGCCGCCTGATCCGCGAGTGCACAGGCAAAAGCTTCACGCAGATCTTGACCGACAAGCGTATGCAGGAGGCCAAAAAGCTGCTCAAAGAAACAAATTTAAAGGTCAACGAGGTCGCTGAACGCACCGGCTACATGAACGTCCGCTATTTCACGCGCATCTTCAAAGCCGCCATGAACATGTCTCCCTCCGATTACCGCAGCTTAAGCGCCGCCTTTTTGTAATTTTCAGCACAAAAAACGACCCGCAACGGAATTTTCTCCGTCCCGGGTCGTTTCTTTATGCCTGTTTGGTTTTACTCCCGCGGCACCACAAACCAGTGCTGGTTTTCCTGCAGCTTTTCCTCTGCGCGCTTCAAAAGCGCTTTCGCGTCGATAAGGTAGCACGTCGCGTCGCCGATCTTCCCCGTGACGATCTCATTTTTTGCGGGGTCCAGAATCTCTTTCACTCGGCGGTACGTCGTCTCCCAGCCCTTAAAATCGTGGCCGTACATGTACTTTTCCTCGCCGTTCACAACGTAGCGGATCTTCTCCTTCGTCAAGACGTAGTCCGTGCCGAAGCGCTCCTCCACGCCGTGCATAAACGTGCAGCAGTCAAGCACCTCGCCGATGAACAGCAGCCGTCCGCCGATCTCCGGCAGCTTCATAAACGGCGAGTTCTTCCCCACCGGGGTGATGTCCTCCCCATGCAATGCTGTCAGCTCCGCAGCACGCTTGCCGCGCGCACAAACGGAGTGCGTCGGGTGCACGCTGCGCACCGCGCCCGGCATTTTCCAAAACGTGCGCGGCAAAAGCCCGATGCACGGCACGGTTTTGTCCGCGTCAAACACCGGGTGCTCCGGCGTGACGTTCTCATACGTCAGCGCAGGCAGCAAAAGCGTGCCATTTTCCCCCAGCGCCTTTTGCAGCGTGTCAAGCACCGTCTCCGGCGTCTCCTTTGTCCCCAACGCCTTCATCGATGCGTGCACCAAAACCGTCTCACCCTCTTTGAGCCCCAGCGCTTTCATATCCGCTAAAAGCTTCTTCGCATCATTCATTTGAGTTTTCCTCCCCACAAAACAATACCCAAGCAGCGCTTATTCAGGCTTTTTTATTTCACCGAATCAATCGTCCCGCCGCCCAAAACGCGGTCGCCGTCGTACAGCACGACGGACTGCCCGCAGGTGATGGCGCGCTGCGGCTCGTCAAAGACGACCTTCAGGCTGTCCGGGCCCGTCTGCGTCACGGTCGCCCACTGCTCGGGCTGGCGGTAGCGCACCTTCGCCTTAATATGCATCGGCTCCTTGATTTCCGCGACGGAAATCAAATTAATGCCGCTCGCTGTGAGCTCCTTTTTGAAAAGCTCACTTTCCGGGCTTAGCGTCACGGTGTTCTTCTCAATATCCACCGATTTCACATACAGCGGTGCCGGCAGCGCGAGTCCCAGACCCTTGCGCTGGCCGATCGTGTAGCGGATCACGCCGCGGTGTTGCCCCAGCACGTTGCCATCCGTGTCCACAAAATCCCCGGGCGGGTACGTTTTGCCCGTGTACTGCTCGATGAAATCGGCATATGAGCCGTTCTGCACAAAGCAGATGTCCTGACTGTCGTGCTTTCTCGCATTGATGAAATTGTGCGCCTCTGCAAGCGCGCGCACTTCACACTTCTCCATGCCGCCGAGCGGGAACTGCACGTGCTTTAGCTGCTCCTGCGTCAGCGACCACAGCACATAGCTCTGGTCTTTATTGTGGTCAACGGCCTTTTTCAGGAGATACCGCCCCGTATTTTCGTCAAAATCGATTTGCGCGTAATGCCCCGTGACAACATAATCATAATTCAGCTCAACCATGCGCTGAAACAGCTTATCAAACTTCAAATAGCGGTTGCAATCGATGCACGGGTTCGGCGTCACACCCATTTCATAAGAGTGCACAAACTTGTCGATAACATCCGTTTTGAAGCGGTCGGCAAAATTAAACACATAGTACGGCATGTCAAGCGCATACGCCACACTGCGCGCGTCCTCTACATCATCAAGCGAACAGCAGGTATGCTCGCGGCGCAGACCAACGTCCTCATTCTGGTACAGCTTCATGGTCGCGCCCATGCAGGTGTAGCCCTTTTCTTTCATAAGCAGCGCCGCCACACTGGAATCCACGCCGCCGCTCATGGCTATGATCGCTTTTTTACACATAGTTTCGGTAAAACCCTTTCGTTATCGTTTCACATCGCCGCGCGCGGTGACGATCTCATAGCCCGCCGACTTCACGCGCTGCTCCAGACACCCGCGGCACTGCGCGGCCTCTTCCCCTGTACAGATCTTGTTCTCGTACAGCTCATAAAGCTTTCGCACGCGCACCGGCGAAAGGTTCGGCATCACAACGTTTCCGCCCGCCTTCAGCCCCAGCTCGCGCCCTTGCGGGTGAATGGTGCCAAGCGCCGTCGTAGACGGCAAAAGCGCATACGGAAACAACAAACGCAATATTGAGAGAAGCCGCAGTGTCAGCTCGAGCGAGCCGCTCTTTTCGTTTGCAAACGGCGTCTGCGCGTGCGTGATATACGGCCCGATGCCGATCATGTCCGGCTGCAACTTCTGCAAAAAGCGCAGGTCAGAAATAAGATTCTCTGTCGTCTGATACGGCGAACCCACCATAAAGCCGGAACCTACCTGGTACCCGATGTCCTTTAGATCAAAAAGACATGCTTGCCGGTGTAAAGCGCTCAATTCATTCGGGTGCAGCTTGCCGTAATGCTCGGGGTCGGCCGTCTCGTGACGCAAAAGATAGCGGTTTGCGCCCGCATCAAAATACTTCTGGTAGCTTTCGCGACTCTTTTCGCCGATGGAAAGCGTAATGGCGCAGTCCGGGTGCTGCGCATGGATGGCCGCGACAATCTCGCAGATGAGGTCATCCGTGTAAAACGGGTCCTCGCCGCCCTGCAAAACGAACGTGCGAAAGCCGAGGTCGTACCCCTCCGCGCAGCAGGAGAGAATCTCCTCTTTCGTCAAACGGTAACGCGTCGCGTTTCGATTATCCCGACGGATGCCACAATAGTAACAGTTATTTTTGCAGTAATTCGTAAACTCAATGAGTCCGCGCACGTACACGTCCGTGCCGTAGTGCGCGCGACGCACCTCGTCCGCGGCCTTTTGCAGCGCCGCATCATAGGCGTCGGTCTCCAAAATCGTCTTAAATTCCGCATCGCTGAGGTTACGCTGCTCGCGCAGACGGTCGACCAAAGCGTTAATTTCATTTGCGGTCATGAAATTCCGCCTTTCTTTATTCGGTGTCGCTCACTCCGCCTGCGGCTTTTCCAGCGTGCGCATCGCAAGGATCGTGTCGGAAATGAGGTCGTCGAGCGTCCGGCCCAGCATATCTGCACCGCGCTGAATGACCTCACGGGAGCAGCCCGCGGCAAAGTTGAGCGCCTTGTATTTTTTCTTTACGGATTTAAGCTCCAAGTCGAGCGTGCTTTTCCGCGTACCAACGCATCACGCCCTCCACGGTCTCGCCGTGCTTCAAATGGAACGGCTCTTTGTTGTACGCCGTGAGTAGTGCCCACGCTTCTTCCCTTGTGATTTCCTTTGCCATTTTGCATCCCTCCGCAAAAGAACTAAAAGCATACGGTTTTACTATGCTTTGATTTTACACACGAAGCGTCGCTTTGTCAAGGAAATTAAGCGAAGTTGCGCCATACGCCGAAAATGAGCGCCGAGAGGAACCACGCCGCCCACAGCGCAATGGAAAAGCGCTTAAAAAGCAGCGGCGGTTTGCCCTTTGCATACCGCACCGCTTCCAAAACGCCCCAAAGGAGCGCAAACGGCAAAAAGAACAGCATAAAGGGGTTCAGCGCCCACGCACCGGCAAAGTCCAATTGCAAAAGCGCTGCGATCATCCGTGTCGTTCCGCAGGAAGGACATAGCACGCCGAAAACCTTGCGGACGAGGCACGGCGGACGAAGAATATACAAAACGACAAGCACAGCCGCAGCACCGAAAACCGCTGCCAAGGCCCGCTTAATCCGTCTTTGTCTCTCCCCGCTCATATCTCGCTCTCCTTTTAAACTTAACATTTCTATTGTACTGCAAAAGCAGAATACCGTCAAGCGCTGCAAGTTTGTTTATCTTTTGCACACTTTATGTAAAAAGTGTTTGCATTTTCGAAAAAACTTCTTGCAATTTCTGTGTTTTATGATATAATCAAACTTGCAGTAAACTTTAATGTGTTGTACGAAACGGCACAACTATTCTCGGGAGGAATTCAAAATGAACACTGGTTATCTTGGCGATACGACCCCAAAGCTCGGTTTCGGTCTCATGCGTCTGCCGATGATCGGCGACGAGATCGATATGGAGCAGACGAAAGCCATGGTCGATACTTTCATGGCAAAAGGCTTTACGTATTTTGACACCGCATACGTATACATCAACGGCAAAAGTGAGGTCGCAGCGCGCGAAGCCATTGTGAAGCGCTACCCGCGTGACAGCTTCACGCTTGCCACAAAGCTACCCCTTTGGGACAACATAGAGACGGAAGCCGACATGCAGCGCATTTTCGATGAATCTATGGAACGCGCAGGTGTCGAGTATTTCGATTACTACCTGCTGCACGCCATGGACAAAGCGAAGTTCGAGAAAGCCGACCGCATCGGCGCGTGGGACTTCCTTTTCAAGATGAAAGCACAGGGCAAAATCAAGCACTGCGGATTCTCGTTCCACGACAGCGCGGAAGTGCTCGACGAAGCGCTCACCAAGCACCCGGAAGCCGAATTCGTACAGCTCCAGCTCAACTACATCGACTGGGAAAACGACAACGTGCAGTCCAGAAAGTGCTACGAGGTCGCCGTCAAGCACAATAAACCCATCATCGTTATGGAGCCGGTCAAGGGCGGTTCCCTCGCGGGCATGAACAACGAAATTCAGAGCATCATGAAGGCACAGAATCCTGATCTTTCCATCCCGTCTTGGGCTGTCCGCTTCTGCGCAGGTCTCGATAACATCCTCACCGTGCTCTCCGGTATGAGCACCAAAGAGCAGCTTGACGATAACGTCTCCTACATGGAGCACTTTGAGCCGCTCAGTGGCAAGGAGCACGAGGTGCTGAAAACCGTCGTCGAAAAACTCAACGCCATTCCCACTATTCCATGTACCGGCTGCCGGTACTGCGTAGACGACTGTCCCATGCAGATCCACATCCCGGACATTTTCCGCGCCGTAAACCACCAGAAGCAGTTCGGCTCCGAGGATAATGTCGATCGCAGCGGCTACGAATCCGCAACACGCGAAGGCGGCAAGGCAAGCGAATGTCTCCATTGCGGTTCCTGCGAAGCGCACTGCCCGCAGCACATCCACATCATCGAAGAGCTCGAAGACGCCGCAAAGCGGTTTGAAGGCTGAGTAAAAACAACAACATAAAATCGACCGGGAAGCACAGCGCGTGTTTCCCGGTCTTTTTCCGTTTATTTTTCCTGCACGGCAATGATGACTTTCATCGTCGTCTCGCGGTTCGCGTCAATGTATTTATACGCGTCAAGGTACTGCGCAAACGGGAAAATTTTCGAAATAAGCGGCTTTAACTGCACTTTGCCCGCTTCCACCAGCTCTATCGCGCCCACGTAGTCCTCGTGGCGGTACATCATCGTGCTCTTAATGTCAAGCTCGTGGTCGTTCGCCACGGCCAGATCAACGGTCGCCATATCGGCAAACACTGCCACAAGCACAATCACGCTGCCCTTGCGCGCATACTGAATGGCCTGCCCCATCGTCACGTTGTTGCCCGCGCAGTCATAAATGACGTCCGCCTTGTCCGGGCCAAACGCTTCAATGAGCGCCTCGCCGAAGTTCTTCCCCTTCGTGTTCACGCAAACGTCTACGCCGCATTCCTTGGCTTTCTCCAAACGGTAGTCGCTCACGTCGGTAATCATCACCTTCGCCGCGCCAAGACCTTTTGCCGCCTGCGCCACAAGGTTGCCGATCGTCCCCGCACCGAGCACCGCAATGTTCATGCCGGTCACGTCGCCCATCTGCCGCACGGCGTGCACTGCCACCGCAAGCGGCTCCAGCATCGCGCCCTCTTCAAAGCTCATGCTTTTAGGGATTGGTGTCACTTTCTTTGCGTCCACCGCAAAAAATTCGGAAGCCGTGCCCGTCGTCTGGAAGCCCATGACTTTCAGCTCCTCGCACAGGTTGTACTTGCCGTGTCGGCACGGATAGCACTTGCCGCAGTACACCTGCGGCTCAATCGTTACTTTCTGCCCGACGGTAAGCCCTTCGACATTCGCACCGCACTTTACAATTTCACCCGAGACCTCATGTCCCTGCGTCACGGGGTATTTCGTGAACGGATGCTTGCCGTGGTACACGTGGATGTCCGAGCCGCAAACGCCGATGTCCATAATTTTCACCAGCACCTGCCCGTCCCCGATTTCCGGCACGGGAATTTCCCGGAAAATGATCTTGCCCGGCTCTGTCATAACTTGCTGAAGCATACGCTTTCCTCCCAACTACTTTAGTAATTTTCGTATCTGCACTTCCGTCGCCGGAAGCAGGTTTTTAAGGTGTGCAATCATTTTTTCTTCGGAGTCCTTCGGTTCGCTCTTATACGCAGACGTCACATAATCGTACCCGAATAAATGCTCCGGCGTCGTGTACTGCGCCACCGCCCAGCCGTAAGGCCTGCCGTTTTTATCCTTCAGGCGGATAAAATCCGAAACGCACAAATACATCTGCATTTGCAGCCGCGTGATACACGTTTCAAAGCCCGTGTTGCCGCCTTTGCGGTAATCGAGCTTCTTTTTGAGGAATTTTGAAAGAATTTCGCCCTCCGCATGGACTGTGTTATACAACTCCTCGTCCTTGTGGAACACCAGTCCGTCATCGCAGCGCGCGTCAAAATCGTAGCCGTCACGGCGGAAATTTACAAGCTCCGGCAGCCATTCCCGGCTGACAAACCCCGCTTTTTTCCGGAAAAGCTTGCCGTACGCGCAGCGCTTCGTCTGCGCCGCCGGGCCTTTCCACTCCCAAGGTCCGTCGCGGTCTTCAGCGAACCAATACGCCGGCGCGCACATCTCCTCCACCGAAAAGCCCGGAATGTCATTTGGAAAAAACGGCAGAAAACCGTAGTATTCCACCGCCTGCAAAAGGTCTTCCATGCTCTCCAATTTCCGTTTCATTTTCCACGCCCTCTTTTCTTTATATCGCTTCCAGTATAGCGTGTTTTCACCACAAAATCAAGATATGTTGTTTAATTTTAGGCGCATATAAACAAAAGTAGTCTGCATTTTCTGCAAGTTATCTTGTGGTTTTATTCAGAAAGAGATGCGATTAGCCGTTCATTATATCCAAAACAAGCTTCACGATTATAACGACCATGCCCACACCGCCCATCGCAATGCCGATGTCGGTCTTTTTCATCGACAGTGCGTCTGGATCTCTGAATGTGCATCACGGGGTCTTATACAAGCAGGAAACCCGTGCTTTGGCGTCAGAAAGCCAAAGCTTCGGGCACAATTTATGCCCTCAAGGCAGTTTAACTTAACATGAAATTGAGAAGTATGTATCGTTTGTTTGGTGGAAAATTTCACTGCGCAGCGATATACTGAATGCAGAAAGGAAGTGGAGCTTATGCTCGCCGATAATCTCATTTTGCTGCGCGGCCTTAAGGGGCTGACGCAGGAGCAGGCGGCGGAAATCGCCGGGGTGACGCGGCAGTCCTACTCCAAGTGGGAGCAGGGCGAAACCGTGCCGGACATTGAAAAATGCGACCGCCTTGCAAGGCACTACGGCGTGACGCTGGACGCGCTTTTGCACGACCAAAACCGAGTGGGCCACACGGCCCTCGCCCCTGCCCCTGCGGGCAAGCACCTTTGGGGTGCGGTGACGCTCGGCGCGCGCGGGCAGATCGTTATTCCGAAGGCTGCGCGGGAAATGTTTGACTTAAAGGAGGGCGACCGACTGATCGTGCTCGGTGACGAAGGTGAAGGCATTGCCCTTGTGAAAGCAGAAGACTTTGAGCGAAAAATGCAGAAAGCGCTCGAGATGAGCCAACACCCTGCCGAGCCGTAAGGTCTGCTTCCGCAAAATTGTTACACATTCAGAGAGGAGAAGAATTCTATGAATTGCCCGAAATGCGGAAAAGCGATGCGCGAGGGATACTTGTTTACAAGCAAGGACGGCGCGTTCAGCTTTGCGAACACCGTGCCCGGCGTATTTGAAAACGCCAAAAACGCCGACGGCTTTGTGGAGATTACGCCGTTAAAGCCAAGCCACCGCGTACGGATACAGGCGAATATCTGCGAAGACTGCCGCACGATAGTTTTTGACTATTAAGCTTTGCCTAAGCCCGAAAAAGGAAACTGAAAAAGACGAAATACGAGAGAACCTAAAAACAGCGAGGTGCTGTGGGTATCCCCATGCACTTCGCTGTTTTGTTTGATTTTCAGCCGGGATCAGCCCATATTGGAGAAGCGTTCCACAGCTTTTGTGAAGTTTTCGATGATTTTATCTGCGTCGCCGTGCTCGATGCCGTCGCGCACGCAGTGCTTGATGTGCCCCTCTAATACGACCTTGCCGCAGCCGTGCAAAGCGGATTTTGCAGGAAACGGCTTACAGCTTTAAAAGCGGGATAGACGCTCTGCACGTTTCGATCAATTCGCGGTCGGCGAGCGCAGGAATCGCGCCTTTTTTCGTCGCACAGACGGAGCCTGCGGCGTTTGCGAAATCGGCCGCATCGCGCAGCTCGGCTTCGTTGATCTCGGAAACGGGCTTGCCGGTCTCCATGAGCTTTGTGAGGAACGCGCCGAAGAAGCTGTCTCCGGAGCCGGTGGTATCGACGACTTTTGTATCGTAGGTGTTGAGCGTTAAGGTTGTTTTCGGGGTGCAGACAACGCAGCCCTTTGCGCCGCGCGTGATGACCGCCGCCTGCACGCCGAGCTTAAAGAACTCCTTTGCGCCCGCTTCGATCTCGGTGCAGCCGGTGAGCATTTCAAGCTCCTCATCGGACGCTTTGACGACATCGGCAAGCGGCAGCAGACTCTTCATGGCGTGGATGCCGACTTCGGCATTTGGCCACAGCGGTGCGCGCCAGTTCGGGTCGTAGGCGGTGATAGCACCGTGCTCGCGGGCGTAGGAAACCATCTGCGACACAGCCGTGCGGCCCGGCTCTGCAGTAAGCAGTAGCGAGCCGAAGCACAGCACCTTGGCGTTTGCGAGTGCATCCTTATTGACCTCATCGAACGTGATTTGCGTATCGGCGCCGGGGTTGCGGTAAAAGCTGAAATCGCGATCTCCGGATTCGGACAACTGCACAAACGCGAGCGACGTTGCGGTATCGTTTGAGAAATGGAGGTTTTCGACATCGACATTTTGCTTAACGAGCGTATCACGCAGGAACGTGCCGAACATGTCCTGCCCCACCTTGCCGATGAAGCCTGCGGATACACCGAGGCGCGCCGCCTGCACGGCGACGTTTGCCGGTGCGCCGCCGGGGTTCTGCTCAAAAATCGGGATGCCGGCCGGCGTTTTGCCTGCGGGGGTAAAATCGATCAGAAGTTCACCGAGTGCGTAAAAATCTGCCATGAAAAACAGCTCCTTAATTACAGAATATTTTCATCAATGCACTTTAAGACAAATTCGCTGAACAGGGAGTTTGACCATGCGAACCACGGGCGCGTGAACTTAGAGGGGTCGTCCTTATGGAAACCCTCGTGCATGAAGCCCTTGCCGTCATCGGTCGTTTTTAACATGTGGAGAAGCGCTTTGCATTCCTCCGGGTCACGGCTTGTGAGTCCCTGCATGGAAAGCGCGATATGCCAGATGTACTCCGGCGGGGTGTGCGGACTGCCGACACCCTTGGCCGCGGTGCCCTCGTAATAATACGGGTTTTCTTTGCTCAAAACAAAGGCACGGGTGTTTTTATAAATTTCGTCGTCGGCGCTGCAGTAGCCGAGGTACGGGATGGACATGAGGCTCGGGACGTTGGCGTCATCCATGAATACGTAGTTGCCAAGGCCGTCGGTCTCATAGGCGTACATTTTGCCGAACTTCGGGTGCTCGACGACGCCGTATTTTTCGATGCCGTCTCGAATCTCGGACGCGAGCTTTTCGGCACGGGCAGTGACTTCCTCGTCCTTATAGATCTCGCGCATGATCTCCGCGGTGTAGCCGAGGGTTACGACGGCGAACATGTTGGACGGAATGAGATAGCCGTAGATGCAGGCGTCGTCGCTGGGACGGAAGCCCGACCAGGTCATGCCCGTGACGGCGACCGGCGCGCCGTGGCCGTCGTGCGTAAGGGTATCGGTGGGCGGACAGTTGGTGCGGCGGAAATAGTACGGGGACTTGCTGTGATCCTGCTCGACAGTGAAAAGGTCGAGAATGCGCAGGGTGCTCTTTTTGTACTGGTCGTTGAACTGGCCCGTGCGGCCGGTCTCTTTCCAGAGAAGGTACGCGAGCTGCACCGGGTAGCAGAGCGAATCGATCTCATACTTGCGCTCCCAGGCCCACGGGGTCTCGAAATCTGTATCGTCGGACTCGCCGCCGGCGGTCTGACCGAGCGTTTCCGCAGCGTACTTCGGCCAGCACATGCCGTTCGCTTCCTGATTGAACGCGTTTGCGTAGGGGTCGATATCGATGCACTTGAACTGGCGGTTCACGAGGCCCTCAATGCAATCGGCAACCTCTGCGTCGTGCTTTGCGACGGGCAGATAGTGGCGAACCTGCGCGGTGGAATCACGCAGCCACATGGCAGGGATATCGCCGGTGATGACGAAGGTATCTTTTTCGCCGATGGTTTTGACGGTGGTATCCATGGTGTTGGGGTAGCAATTTTTGAAGAGCTCCGAGAGCTTCGCGTCGTTTGCGAGCTTTTCCTCGCAGATGCGCTTGACTTCCAAATCAATGGCTTTCATGGGATGATTCCTTTCGGGTGTGAAATATAAATAGTAGTTGTCGGTAAGCGAGGGTTAAAAGTCTTTGTTCAAACTTTCTTCGAGAAAGTTTGTCCGTTTCCAAAGGTGAAACCTTTGGTCGTCGTCCGCAGACGACGAAATCTTTTTGCGTTCATAAAATCAGGACGGGAGGGCGGAACTTCCAGTGGACGTTCCGTCCGTGGGAGACCCAATTAGGGGGTCCCCTGAAAAGGCGAAGCCTTTTAGAAAAGGTCGATCAAAGACTTTATTCGTTCGCGATTACGGAAAATCGGTGATTAAAGGCTCTGCAAAAACTCCGCTGCGAGGTCGAACCACTTGCCGACGTGCGGCAGGAACTGGGCATCGCTGTTCGAGGTGACTTCGTTGCAAAGCGACAGGCCGTGGCCGCCCTCCGGGAACATGTGGAACTCCGTTTTGATGCCGTTTTTCTGCAAGGCGCTGACGAGCATCAGGGCGTTTTCGACCGGGACGCAGTCATCCGGCTGGGTGTGCCAGACGAACGTGGGCGGAGTATCTTTCGTGACGAAGTTTTCGAGCGACTGATTCGCTTTTTCGAGCTCGTACTGCTCACCGAGAAGGTTCTTGATGGAATCGTGGTGGGCGAACGGGCCGGACGTGATGACCGGATATGAGAGGATCTGGCCGTTCGGGCGTAGAAGCTCGGACGGGCAGTTCATAGCCTCCGCAACGAACGGGCGGCTCCAGAAATTGCCGTAGCTTGCGGCTAAATGGCCGCCGGCGGAAAAACCGATGGTGAAAACCTTTTCGGGGTCACAGCCGTACTTTACGCCTTCTTCGCGGACGTATTTCACGGCGGTGGCGACTTCCAGAAGGGCAGTCGGAAAGCGCGCCGGGGCAACGGAATAGCGCACGACAACGGCGTTCATGCCGATGGCATTGAAGCGCATGGCGATGGGCTCGGCTTCACGGTCGGACGTAAAGGCGTACGCGCCGCCCGGGCAGACGATGACGGTGGGACGCTTTTCGATGGGAACCTCTTTTGAAAGATCCAGAAAATACGTATACATGGCTGCGTAATCCGCAGAGCCAGGCACGTGCAGTTCGATTTTTTCATGTATCATAAAGACAACTCCTTTGGCCACAAAATTGCAGGATAAACTATACTGTCTTTAGTATATCAGCTGTTGACGGGCGGTGCAAGGCGATTTTGTGAAAATTTGGGTATTATCACGCTTTTTAGAATAATGTCGGGTAAAAAAGAAAGCCGCTGCCCGGTTTGGGTGCGGCTCTCAGCTAAACGAACTTACTTCGTTTTCTTTGCGGTTTTGGTGGTTTTTGCGGCTGCCTTTGTGGTTTTGGCGGCGGGCTTGGCTTCGGCTTTAACTTCTGCCTTGACTTCCGGCTTGGCTTCGGCTTTCACCTCTGCCTTAGCTTTCTCTTTTGCAGCCGGCTTTGCGGTTTTTGCGGCGCACTTTGCCGGGGCTTTCTTTTCCTTTTCGACCTCGGTGAGCACCCAGTTCTGGTTATCGCCCTTCACAAATTCCCAAAGCTGTGCCGGTGCGCCGTCTGCATCGCTGATGTCCTTGATGTCGACGACCTTGCCGGACGCGACATGCGTGATGCGGCGGCAGCCCTTGACGGTAGTGGTCAGCTTCCAGAGCTGGGAAGCGTTGCCCTGTGCCTCTGCGAGAACGAGTGCGGTGCCGTTTTCTGCCTCATCCGGAACGGTGAGCGCGAGACCGCTGACCTTATGGACGAGCTGCACAGACGTGCCCTCTGCCGGGACGGCGCACCAGACCTGCGTTTCGCCGCCGTTTGCGGTCATCTGCACGGCAGAGCCGCCGCAGGAAGCGAGAACCTTACCGCTTCTATGGTTTGTGATAACGTATTTCTTTTCTGTCTTTTCTGCCATGAATGATCTCTCCTTTATGAATAAACCTATGCTTTTCGCATATCATTTTCTGATTTTCTATGTACGATAATTAAGTATAATCATAAATTCCTGCAAAGTCAAATCGGCCACAAGGGCTTTTATCTGCGGGTTTTACAATGAGAATTTTGCTGTTTACGGCAGATTTTGACGGGTTTTTATCTCTCTATCGTGAAAAGTGTCAAAAATTCGGATAGATTTCAGGATAGACTTGAAAATTGAATTGACTTTTTCCATAAAATGTTAATTTGTTTTTTGCGGATATTCTACAAGCAAAAGGAAAGAATTCACAAAATCGTAAGAGAAATTTACGTTTTATATCCTTGCATTCGGGTGGTGTATCGTGTATTCTTATATCTAGATAAGAAAAAGGAGATCGTAACGGGATGGATAGCTTAGACCGTAGACAGGGGCTTTCTTCGGAGCAGGTAGCGCAGCGCGTGCGCGACGGGCTTTCAAACGCCGATGAGGGCATTAAGACCAAAACCGAAAAGCAGATCATTTTAGAAAACACGTTCACATTTTTTAACATTTTGAACTTTGTACTGGCGCTGTTCGTTTTGCTGGTGGGCTCGTTTAAGAACCTTTTATTTTTGGGCGTTATCTTTTCTAATATTATTATCGGTTCGTTTCAGGGCATAAGAGCGAAACGGACGATTGACAAGCTCTCCCTCATTTCCGCACCGAAGGCTTCTGTGCTGCGCGACGGAAAACTGCAGACGATACCCGTGAGCGGGATTGTGATGAACGATGTGCTGCATCTTTCGACCGGGCAGCAGATCTGCGCCGACGCCATCGTTTTGGATGGCGAAGCGGAAGTGAATGAATCGCTCATCACGGGCGAAAGCGATCCGGTCTTGAAGCGCGCAGGTGACGAGCTGCTTTCCGGCAGCTTCATCGTTTCCGGCAGCTGTTATGCCGAAGTGGAGCACGTAGGCCGCGAAAACTACGCAAACCGCATCGCAAACGGCGCGAAGTATGTGAAGCGCACGAACTCCGAAATTCTCCATTCCCTCGATTTCATTGTAAAGACGCTCGGCTTTACGCTGGTGCCGATTGGCATTTTGCTTTTCTGCAAGCAGTTTTTTTTGCTGCATGACACGATCCGCGAAGCCGTTGTGAGCACGGTCGCCGCGATCCTCGGCATGATCCCGGAGGGACTCATTTTGCTGACAAGCGTGGTGTTTGCCGTAAGCGTACTGCGGCTTTCACGCTACAAGACGTTGGTGCAGGACCTGTACTGCACCGAATCGCTGGCACGCGTAGATGTGCTATGCTTAGACAAAACAGGTACGATCACCGAAGGCACGATGCAGGTGGACGAGCTGCACCCGCTGACGGGCTACACCGAAGAGGACATGACGGCTCCGCTGGAGGCGCTTGTGCAGGTTTTGACGGACGACAACCCGACGTACAACGCGGTGAAAGCATACTTTCCCGGCGGATCGGACTGGAAAGCTGCGGCGACGGTGCCGTTCTCCTCTGCGAGAAAGTGGAGCGGCGCGTATTTCGGCGAGCGCGGCACGTATGTGATGGGCGCAGGCGAATTCATTTTGGGCGAACGCTTCGGTGCGCTGCGTGAACACACGGAGGAATATGCGGCGCGCGGCGAACGCGTTTTGCTGCTGGCCCACTCCGCAAAGCCTTTCCTTGAAAACAAGGTGCTGCCGGACGACATTAAGCCGGTGGGCTTCATTTTAATCAGTGATAAGATCCGCACGGAAGCACCGCAAACGCTGCGCTATTTTGCAGAGCAGGGCGTGACACTGAAGGTCATCTCCGGCGACAACGCCGTGACGGTCTCTAACATTGCACAGAAGGCCGGTCTGCCCCACGCGGAAAACTACTGCGATGCGACGACGCTGCACACCGACGAGGAGATTGCGGGGGCAATTGAGCAATACAGTGTGTTTGGCCGCGTGACGCCGCAGCAGAAACTGAAATTTGTGCAGGCGTTAAAAGACCACGGCCACACGGTGGCGATGACGGGCGACGGTGTGAACGACGTTCTGGCGCTGAAAGAGGCCGATTGCAGCATTGCGATGGCTTCCGGCAGCGACGCGGCGCGCACGGTCTCGAACCTCGTTTTGCTCGACTCCAACTTTGCTTCCATGCCGCAGGTGGTGAAGGAAGGCCGGCGCTCCATCAACAATTTGCAACGCTCTGCATCGCTGTTTTTGCAGAAGACGATCTATTCGACGGTACTGGGTGTGCTGTTCATTTTTCTTTCTGCTTCCTACCCGTTTGAGCCGATTCAGCTGACGTTTATCAGTTCGATTACGATCGGTATTCCGTCGTTTATACTGGCGCTGGAGCCGAACAACGAGCGTATAAGCGGCAGCTTTTTAGCGAACGTTTTGAAGAAATCGTTCCCCTCTGCCCTGACGATGATTCTTGGTGTTTTGTTTTTGACGCTGTTTAAGGAGCCGCTGAATTTGACGAACCCGCAGGTCTCGACACTTTCGGTCATTGTGGCGTTTGCCGTTGGGTTTATGCTGATGTTCAAGCTTTGCCTGCCGTTCAACGCGCTGCGCGGGGCGCTGTTCGGCACGATGGTGGCGGCGTTCTTTGTGGGATACATCGGCTGCATGGACCTGGTTTCCATGGTGCCGCTGACCGCCCCGATGCTGTTTATTTTGATCCCGCTGCTCATTGTGTCGATCGTCTTTATGATGCAGACAAACCATTTTATGGAGCATTTTGCAGAGCACCACACGCGGCGTTTGCTGCAAAGCAGGTTCTTCCAGAATCACCGCAGAAAGCGGCGTGAGGCGGCGCACAAAGGCCGCCATGCCGCCCGCAGAATGCGCCGCCGCACAGAGCAGCCAAGCAGGGTGCGAGACGGTAAAAGAGCTTAATTTAGTCGAGATAATATGAAAATACCCCGGCAGGCGGTTTGTGAACAGCCCCCCCCATTTGTTAGACAGTATGATATACTATCTAACAAGTGGGGTGTTTTGCTATGCCAAAAGGAGTACCAAACAAACGATATACGCCGGAGTTCAAGAGAATGGTTGTAGAAACCATGAAAAAAGAACATCTGAGTATCCATGCAACGATGCAGGAATTCGGAATTAACGACCATAAAATTATAGAGCGCTGAGCGCATCGGTGAAGATGCGGCACCCGAAGTACGGGCAGGGTGTGTAGTCCCGCAGACCGAGGGAAAGGTAATCGTAGGGCGCGATGCCGAGGTCGGCGGTCTGGTAGAGCGAAGCGCCAGCGCCGTGACCAGCACCGCCGCCCTTGACCATTTGCGCCCTGCCTGCTGAAAAGTAATCAAGGGGCGGTTAAGCCGCCCACTGTAATAGATTTCTACCAGAGCTGTAATCAATTTTGCGCATAACTCTTGACACTACCTATATACCAGTTTATAATGCATATAGCGGTCAGACAGAAACCATGCAGGCAAAATGGGCTAACCTGAAAAAATGGAAGAATCAGGGTGGTGATCAGATTCTCAAAGAGATTAACGAAGAATTAAATAATAGCTCTGGTAATTGATTATAGGCAGTATGAATTATAAGTATTTATGATGGAGCGAGGAGAAAAGAGATATGAAGGATTTTGAAAATGATTTGATTTATTATCCTAATCCGGACCCGGTCAAGGAACCGAGATTTATTTTAAAATCTGTAGATGAATTGGAAAAATCAACAAAATACAGTGTTACCTGCAACGGAACAGAGCGTGTGGTATACCATACAGATTCGTTTGACTATGTTGTAGTAGTAGATAACGAAGCGTATGATCTGGAGATTTCAATCCATACACCATATGAAAAACTTGAAATCCGTCCGTCCAGCTTTGGCATAGTTCCTTCTGTAAA
>OFML01000561.1_pt1 | contig 28368 bp, 19 predicted proteins | sample 1541831 | NCBI WGS metagenome assembly OFML01 (sample SAMN04209237, study PRJEB22552) | human gut metagenome | biome: gut; material: feces | host: Homo sapiens | place: USA: Oklahoma | reverse complement strand
CCGCGCCTATGTTGAGCGCATCAAGGCCTTCTGTGACGAAAACGGCGCGCAGCTGCTGCTCGTCAGTGCGCCCAGCACGCTCAACTGGAACATGGCGCGTCACAACAGCACGCAGGCGTTTGCCGATGCGCTGGGCATCGGCTTCCTCGATCTCAACACCGCACACGAGCAGGTTGCGATCGACTGGAACACGGACACCCGCGACAAGGGTGACCACCTGAATTATTTCGGTGCGCAGAAGGCCACAAACGTACTCGGTGCGTATCTTGCCGATACCGGTCTGCTCCCGAGCCATAAGGATGACCCGGCCTACGCCGACTGGAACAAGCAGTCGGACGCCTTCAGCCGGACGGTCACCGATGCGCTCGCAAAAACGTAACGACACCTCCGTTTCAGGCAGAAAAAACCTGCAGTTTCCGAGGAAACCGCAGGTTTTTTCTTTTTTGCTGCGCCTTACGCGCCGCCGTTTGTTCCGGAGAAGGTGCAGAACTTTCCCTCGCGCGCGTATTTGCGCAGGACGCCGGCCATGGCCGCAAGGTCGGCTGGCTTGGTCGCCAGAAGCTCATGCCGGGTCTTGGCCAGCTCCTCCGGCATCACGCCCTTGAGCGCGCGCACGCACTGACTCTCGCACACGCCGGCGGGATCGAGCAAGGGATCGGTCGTGTTGACCGCGCCGATGATAATGTCGTCAAGCGGCATGCCCTGCGCCGCGAAATCCTCGATGAAATCGGCAACGTTGGAAAACACCGCGCGCGTATTGTCGAGGTTCGGGTCACGATAGGAGTAGCAGAAGATGTCGCCGCTGCGGCGCACGTTCATGCCCGTGCCGTAAGCCCCGCCCTGCACGCGCACCATGTTCCACAGGTAGCCATAGCTCACGAGCGAGGACAGCACCGGGCACGCGCCGGAATAGCTGCTGCCGAGGGCGTAGAGGTTGTGTCCCAGCGCGCAGAAGCCAACATCCGCCGGGATCTCGACCGCACAGGCGGCCGCGTCATAGCGCTTGTGTGCAGCCGTCGCGCCGGGCGCGCCCTGCGGCAGCGCGGCGATCAGCCGGGCAAGCACACCGGCATCGAGCGTACCGGAATAGCCCGCGAAGAGGCGGCTCGTGACAAACACCTTTTCGGTGAGTGCGGCAAGCGCGGCGCTCACCTGCGCGCCGTTTTGCGCAAAGCCGGCGGCCAGCGCCGCAAACCAGCGCACAAAGGTCTCGCCCTCGAGCGTCTCCCTGAGCGCAGCACCGGCCGAAAACGCCGACAGCGACTTGGTGACGGCGAAGGTGTGGCCGTTCGAGATGAGCGACTGGCGCATGAAATAGTCATTTTGCATGACGGTCTCGCCGATGCGGTCCGTCTCGTCATAGCGCCCCTGCGTGAGCAGCTCGCGCAGAAGCTGCACCGCCTCGGCCGCGTTTTCCTCGAGCATACTCGCCGACACGAGCAGGTACGGGTGCACGTGCTCGGTGTCGCCCTGCTTCTGCAGACAGTCCACACGCAAAAACAGCGAGCCCAGCAGCGCCTTGACGCGGTTTTGCAGCACATCCGCGGGGCAGGTCTCCGTGCGCAGCTCACCGAAGCAGGTGCTCAGCACGTTGAGCATGCACAGCTCCTCGTCCGTGAGGTCGGAGACGTCAAAGTACAGGTTGAGGTATACGATGCCGTTCGTGTCGCCCGAGACGTGCAGCGTCCGGACGCCGTTGACCTCGCCCGGCTGCGTCTGCACAGGGGCGACCGTCTGCGGCACATCCTCAAGGCGCAGGTGCGGCAGGCTCATGAGGGCCTGCGCGCTGTCCTCGCTCTGCTGCCACTGCTGCATCCGCCGGAAGGCCGCATACGCCTCGCTGCGCTGATCGGCATCCCACGCGGCGGTGACGGCGGCGAGCCGCTCGGATTCGCGGTGGGCATCATCCTCCCCCTTCGTGAGCGACGGCAGCACATAGAGGGTGCACAGGTCGCCGCTCGAGCCGAGCAGGTCAGACAGCAGGCGCTCAAAATAGCCCGCATGGATCTTTTCGCGCAGCGCGTCGAACACGGCGGCGTTGTCGATATACGCCATCGGGTCGCCGCCGTAGAGCCAGCTGTCAAACGCGCGGCAGGCAAGCTCCACGCCGTAGGGCTCGGTGATCTCGCGGTTGATGAAGGCAAAGCGCTCGAGCGACGCCGAGAGCGCCACGCGGTCGAGCCCGGCTGCGAGCATATCGCGCGCGACCTCCGCCGCAAGGGTCTTGACCTTGTCAAAGGCGTCTCTGGTCGTGTTGCGCACGATGAGCGCGGCGCTCGGCTGATAAATGCCGTCGGAGATCTCAAGCGTCACGTCCTGCGCAAGACCGCGCTCAAGGAATGCGCGCTTGAGCGGCGCCTCATTCGAGCCGGTGAGATAGTCCGAGAGAATCTTGGCGGCGTAGACCGTCTCCACATCGTCATAGCGGCACAGGAGCTTGGAGAGACTCATGTGGCAAAGCGTCTCCTCGCCGGGCATCGCCTCATAGTACACCGTGGCCTCGCCCGTGCGGGGCTGCTGCACCGTGAAGTCAAAATCCGGGGCGCGGTATGTGTACTGCGACAGGTACTCCGCGTCGATATAGGCAAGCACGCGCTCGGCGTCCATGTGGCCGTCGAGGAAGATGCGCGCGTTTGACGGGTGGTAAAAGCGCTTGTGCGCGGCAATAAACTGCGCATAGCTCAGCTCGGGGATGTGCTCCGGCTTGCCGCCGCTCGAAAACCCGTAGCAGGTGTCGGGATACAGCAGCCGGTCCGTCCCCTCGCCGATGACGCGCTCGACATCGGCATAGGCGCCCTTCATCTCGCTGAAGACGACGCCGTTGTAGTACGGCTGCGCCTGCTCGCTGTCAAACTCGTAGTGCCAGCCCTCCTGCATGAAGATCTCGGGCTTTTCGTAGATGTTCGGGCAGAACACGCCGTCGAGATACACGCGCATGAGGTTGAACAGATCCTGCTCGCTGCGGCTGGAGACCGGGAAGATGGTCTTGTCGCTGTAGGTCATGGCGTTGAGGAAGGTCTGCATCGAGCCCTGCAGCAGGGACACGAACGGCTCCTTGACGGGAAACCGCTTCGAGCCGTTGAGCACGCTGTGCTCCAGGATGTGGAACACGCCGGTGTCGTCCTCCGGCAGGGTCTTGAAGCCGATGCAGAAGGTCTTGTTCTCGTCGTCGCGGTCAAAGTACAGGAGCTCCGCTCCGCACTTCTTGTGCCGCATGGTGTACAGCGTCGCCGCCTTGGAGGCGACGTACTGCTTCTTTTCCAGCTCGAAGCCGCAGCAGATATCGCCGGGCTGAGCGTCGGTAAGCTTCACATTTTCTCTGATCATGGTTCCCTCGCTGACATCAAAGTGATTTGCTGAACATTTGATAGTATGCATTGCTCGCGCGCAGCTCATCCGGCGTGCTGACGGCTTCGACCGTGCCGTCGCGCATGACGATGACGTAGTCGGCGCGCCTGGCCGCCTCATAGCTGTGCGCGATCATGACGGTCGTGCGGTCCTTCATGAGCCGGTCCATCGCCTCGGTGACGAGCGCGGTGCTCGTGGTGTCGAGGTTGCTCGTCGCCTCGTCGAGCAGGAGATAGTCTGCGCTGCGCAGCATGGCGCGCGCAATGCGAAACCCTTTCAAATGAAAATAATGCGTTTTGGTCTTTGCCAAACGCGTGACAAATGCAGCATCATTTTAACGCATTCTTTGCGCAATTTCAATAGTCGGGGGCCGCCCTCCGGCCGCCGTTTTCTGCGCATTTCCATTAAAATCCTACAGAAACCATCTTTTTCTGGGCATTTTCCTGCTGCACACAAAAAAGCAAGGCTTCCCGGATCCGGGAAGCCTTGCTCGGCTTGTCAACCCCCGCAGCGTCCCGCTGCAGGAGCTTCAGGTTTGCGTTCATGTGCCGCGGTTACTTTTTGGGCTTGTGCGCGCACGCTCTGCCGCACTGCGCGCAGTTGCCGGTGCAGTTTCCGCCGCAGCAGCCGCCCTTTTTCATTGTGCGCCGCCAGACGCGCCACGCGATCACGGCGCACACCGCAACGATCGCCAGCAGGATATAGTCCGCCAGATGCATCACACCAGCCCCGCGATCGCATACGCCGCGCACGCCACGATCCACGCGACCGTGCACTGCAAAACGACGACGCCGACCGTCTTGAGCCGGGAATCCAGCTCGCGGCGGATGGTGGCGATCGCGGCCACGCACGGCGTGTACAGCAGCGTGAACACGAGGAAGCTCACCGCCGCGCGCGCACTCAGCAGCGACGAGATCGCCGCGCCGCCGAGCAGCACCTGCAGTGTGCTCACAACGGACTCCTTGGCGATAAAGCCGGAGATGAGCGCCGTGGCGCAGCGCCAGTCACCGAAGCCGAGCGGCCGGAAGATTGGCGCGATCCAGCGGCCGATGAGCGCGAGCAGGCTCGCGGCGCTGTCGGCCACGACGTTCAGGCGCGTGTCAAAGCTCTGCAAGAACCAGATGATGATCGTTGCGAGGAAGATGACCGTGAACGCGCGCTGGAGGAAGTCCTTTGCCTTCTCCCAGAGCAGCAGCGCCACGCTCTTGAGTCCGGGCATGCGGTAGTTCGGCAGCTCCATGACAAACGGCACGGGCTTGCCGCGAAAGACCGTCTTGTTCATGATGAGCGCCGCGACGATGCCGATGAGCACGCCGAGCGCATACAACCCCAGCATGACGAGCGCACGGTAGCGCGGGAAAAACGCCGCGGTGAAAAACGCATAGATCGAGATCTTCGCCGAGCAGCTCATGTACGGCGTGAGCAGGATGGTCATTTTCCGGTCGCGGTCGGACGAGACGGTACGCGTGGCCATGATGGCCGGCACCGAGCAGCCGAAGCCGATGAGCATCGGCACGATGCTGCGCCCGGACAGGCCGATCTTGCGCAGGGGCTTGTCCATGACGAAGGCCACGCGCGCCATGTAGCCGGTGTCCTCCAGAATGGACAGGAAGAAAAACAGCGTCACGATGATCGGCAGGAACACGAGCACGCTGCCGACGCCGGCAAACACACCGTCAATAATGAGGCTGTGCACGACGGGGTTGATGCCGTAGGCCGTGAGCGCCGCGTCCACGACGCCGGTCAGCGCGTCGATGCCGAGCTGCAGCAGGTCGGACAGCCACTTGCCGACGACGTTGAAGGTGAGATAAAACGTGAGCAGCATGACGAGCAGAAACGTCGGCATGGCGGTATATTTGCCCGTGAGGATGCGGTCAATCTTCATCGAGCGCGCGTGCTCCTTGCTCTCATGGCACTTGACCACGGAAGCGGCCACAACGGCCTCGATGAACGTATAGCGCATATCGGCCAGCGCCGCATTGCGGTCGAGCCCGGTCTCGTTTTCCATCTGCACGATGCAATGCTCGAGCAGCTCGCGCTCGTTCTCGTCGAGATCGAGCACCTGCGCCAGATCATCGCCGCCCTCAATAAGCTTGGCCGCGCAAAAGCGCGCCGGCACGCCGATGCGGTCGGCATGGTCGGCGATGATGTGCACGACCGCATGGATGCAGCGGTGCACGGCGGAATCGTCCGAGCAGAAATCCGTCACCTTCGGCAGCGTGCGGCTGCGCGCGACGCTCAGCGCCTGATCCACGAGCTCGGACACGCCCTCCCCCTTCGCCGCCGAGATCGGCACGACGGGGATGCCCAGCGCATCGCTCATCTTCTGCACGTCGATCGCGCCGCCGTTGGCGCGCACCTCATCCATCATGTTCAGCGCCAGCACCATCGGCACGCGCAGCTCAAGCAGCTGCAGCGTGAGATAGAGGTTGCGCTCGATGTTCGTGGCGTCGACGATGTTGATGATGCCGTCCGGCTTTTCATTGATGATGAAATCGCGCGAGACGATCTCCTCCTGCGTGTACGGACGCAGCGAGTAAATGCCCGGCAGGTCGACGACGGAGCAGCCCTTCTCATCGCGCATCTCGCCCATTTTCTGGTCGACGGTCACGCCCGGGAAATTGCCCACGTGCTGGTTCGAGCCCGTGAGGGCGTTGAACAGCGTCGTCTTGCCGCAGTTCTGGTTGCCGACAAGTGCAAAGATCATGCCGACACCCCCTCGACCTCGATCTTCTCCGCCTCTTCGATGCGCAGCGTCAGCTCGTACCCGCGCACGCGGATCTCGATCGGGTCGCCCATCGGCGCCACCTTTTGCAGCGTGACGCGTGTGCGGGGCGTGAGCCCCATGTCCAGCAGGCGGCAGCGCAGCGGGCCGTCCCCACCGACCGCCGTGATGACGCCTGAAGAACCGATTTTCAGTTTATCCAATGTCATTGCTTTTGCCTTTCCGTATAGATTGCATTCCCTTTACGATAAAATAGGTGTAGCACGCGGCAGCGGGGTTTGTCAAGTATATGACAGGAATTTCCGCACTTTTTACGGAATTTTCGCGAAAAAATGTGTGTGCGCCAACCAAAAATCCCGGAGCGGCATTGCCGCTCCGGGATGTCCCGTTTTGGGGCTTTGGGGGTTGTGCGCCCGCGCCGTGATTACGGCGTTTCGCCTTCTGCGGGCGTTTGCACCGTTTCTGGCTTCACCGTTTCAGCCGGCTGCGCGCTGGGCGCAGGGGAAGCGCTGGGTTCCTCGGGCGAAGCGCTGGGCTCCTCGGGTGAGGCGCTGGGCTCGACCGGAGCGCTCGGTGCACTCGGTACATCCGGTACATCCGGTGCATCCGGCTCGTCCGGCGTCAGCGGGAGCACCTGCATCATGTACTCCGCCATCATCATCGCAAACTGCTCGCGCGTCGTCACGCCCTGCGGATCGAGCAGCGCCTCGCGGCCGACTGCGACACCGGAGATCAGGCTCTCGGCGACCGCCCATGTCATGGGCTCCTTCGCGAAATTGGAAACATCGCCCACGTCTGCAAAGGCAGACAGGTCGCCATACACATCCATGTCACAGCCCTTGAACGCTGCGTACTCATACAGGATCTTTGCGACCTGCTCGCGCGTTGCATCGCCGTCCGGGTCAAACTTGCCGTCGCCGATGCCGGCCACGATCTTGTTCTCCGCCGCCCAGATCACCGCGTTGGTGTACCATCTGTTGTCCGCAACGTCACGGAACGGATTCTCCCCGGTTACGGCGGGCTCGCCCTCGAGCGTATAAAGGACCTTGACGATCATTGCGCGGGAAAGCTTGGTCATGGGCTCAAAGGTCGTCGCGCTCGTGCCGAAGAAGAGCTTGTGCGCAACGACATAGTCGATCGCGCCGTGTGACCAGTAGTCGGTCGACGGCATGTCGCTGAAGATGTGACCCGGGCAATGCTGATCGCCGGAGCACGGGATGCGCAGCGGATCCTGCCGCTCACAGACCGTGCAGTAGCCGCCGACATAGTGGTGCCTTGCCGGGATGCGCTTCGAACCTTCCAGCGTCGTGCCGCACACAGCGCAGACGATGCCGCCCGCCGTGCCATCCTCCGTGCAGGTCGCCGGAACGATCTCTGTCGCCTTCGGCGTATGCGGCTTCATCGGAACCTCTGTCTGCGCAACGAGCGTCTCGCCGCAGACGGAGCAGTGCTTGCCTTCCGTCAGGCCGGTCTGCGTGCAGGTCGCATCCTTCGCCGGGTCGATCACTTCCTTGTGGCCGAGCGCCGGGATGCTCTCGTACATGATGTTGCCGTTTTCACAGGTGTAGGTACGCACGCCGTTCTCGGTGCAGGTCGGCTCCTTGGTCACGACGCCATCGTCCCACGTATCGTTGAACTCTGCGCTCATCTTTGCGATGCGCGCGCTCAGCCACGTGTTAAGATCCTTGACGGTGTCGCCGTAGGTCGTTCCGTCGGGCCAGAAGTGATTGTCCGAGCTCGGCTTGCCGACGCGGACCAGCGGCCACTGGCGGTAGTTCATCGCGGCGCTGGCCGAGATGTGATCGTAATACCCCTGAACCTTGCCGTTGTCGCCGACAAGCGCCTGCGCCTGTGCAAGGAAGGTGTTGTGATAGTAGTTGTTCACCGCAGCGCGGAAGCCGGGGATCTGGGTGAGTGCCTGGACAAGATAGCGGCCATTGATGAAGGTGTTGTCCGACGTGATCACGCCGGACCAGCCGCCGCCGCCGGTCAGCTCCATGTCCCAGACAGGGCCGGCGTACATGAGGCCGTCCACGTCCTTATAGAAGAAGAACGAGGAGTAGAACGCGTCGGAGTTGCCGGAGAGGTACTGGATCAGGTAAGCCTGAACCAGCGAGTTCAGATCGCAGTACTCATAGTAGTACTTGCCGGTCTGCGCGTTGTAGCCGGTATAGTTGCCGTCGGCATCCTGCGCGTAGACGGCGTCTTCAAACTCCTGATAGTACTCGCTGATGTAGGCCATAGCGTCCTTGCCGCACCACTCGGGGCTCTTGACATTCATCGCGGAGCCCTTGCCGGTGATGAAGCCGCTGGCCTCGTCATACTTCGGATCGTAGCTGTCGTCGAGCTTCGTGCCGTTGAGCTCCAGCAGATAGCCGCCGGTGATGTTCTCCGGCTCGGTCAGGCCGGTGGTGTACTGGTAAGTCTGGCCGTACTTGTTCTCGGCCAGTGCCGTGGAAGCGTTCTCACCGTAGCCGGGGTTGCACGCCTCGTAGGCTTTTTCCATGTCAGTGATATTGACGCCCGTCTTGTTGACGGAGTTTTTCTCACTGACGAGGTAAGTGCCGCGATACACGCCGTCGTAGTACAGATCCACCCAGTCGGTGCTGGCCGTGTACGGCATGCCGAGCGACTTGGCAAGATCCTTGAACATCTTGTCGCGCATGAGCGTTGCGTCGTGGGAGCCGGCGAGCAGGGTCCAGGTCTTGATCTTCTCGCCGCAGGCGATCAGGTCGGACTTGCCGTCGAGTTTGATCTGGTAGGACTTCTTCTCGGCGTTGGTGAAGGTGGTGTTGCCGCGCGCCTTGAGCTGCGTGAGCGCACCGTCATACACAGTCTTGCCGTCCTTGTCTACGACGAGCAGCTTGCCGGTCGCGATGTTGGACTTGCTGGCATCGACAAAGTCTCTGCCCTGTGTGGCCGGATCGTCACTCGTGATGTAGAGCGCGTTGATATTGGCCGACTGTGCGATGTGCACGACCGCAGCCTTCTGGCCGTTGACGAGAACCGCAAGATCATACAGGCCGTCCTGCGCATCCGCCAGCTTGGTGACGTTCACGGCAGCACCGTCGAGCGTCTGCGTGCCCTTCGTGCCCTGCAGCTCGATCTTGAGTGCGTCGCTGTTCTGCGTCGTGACCGTCAGGGCGAGCTTGCTCAGCTTCGCACTGGCCGGCAGGAACAGATACTGATCCGCACCGGACTGCAGGCCGGAGATCGTCTGTCCGTCGACCGTCGCACAGATGTCCTTGAACTGTTCGGACGGCGCGAACTGGTCGGCGTTGAGTGTCGTTGCGCTGACGACACTGGAATAATGCTGAGAATTGAACCATGTGTCGCCGACCTTCGTGCAGCCGTATACGCGGAAGCTGTACGCCGTCGACGGGTTCAGGCCCGTGGCCACGCAGCTGGTCTGCGAGGTCACTTCCAAGACCTCCCAGGTGTTTCCGCCGTCGCTGCTGATCTCCACGCGGTAGTTCTCAGCACCGGGAGCCGGATTCCAGCCGACGGTCAGACGCTTCTGACCGACATCCGTCACCGCAACACCGGAGACGACCGGCGGAACGATCTCATACTGTGCGGACACGATGCCATAGTAATCGCCCATGCCGCGGATCGTCACGACGCCATAGCCGACCTTGGTGTTGTTGGAATAGGAAACATAGCCGTCAACACCCGCGTCGCTGGTCTTGACTGTCAGCTTCTGTCCCTCGTAGGTGGCCTCCACATAGCACGGTGTGCTGCCGCCCTTATAGGTGGCCGGCCACGTCTTGACCGTTGCCTTGGAGATGTCCCTGCCCACGAAGCCGCACTTCGTGCAGACATGGTTGTCATCCCACTTATGGCCCTCCGGCCAGAGAGATGCACTGTGATGAACGGCGCCGCAGGTCTTGCAGGTGGTCTCCAGCCAACCGTACTTCGTGCAGGTACGGGTGTCGACCGTCTCCGTCACGTGGGCGATGCCGTCATCGCCGAAGTGATGCATCGTCTCGCCGATCTGCTGCCAGCCGGTGACATAGTCGCCAGCCAGGAAGTACATCTGCTGCTCGGTGCCCTCGACGGTCATCCAGCCGGTGTACTGCGCGTCCTTGACGTCGATCAGCTTGCCGCAGACCGCACAGGCAGACTTGCCATTCTGGTAGGTCGTCAGCTGGTGGCCCTTCGAGCAGCGGGAGCGCAGCGTCGTGGAATCGACCACACGGCCGTCCTTGCTGTCGTAAGCGGTGATCGTCATTTCCTCGCCGTTGGCCGTGACGTACAGGATCAGGCCATCGTAAGCCTGCTCCTTGTAGGCAAACGAGAAATCGGAAGTCATCGCATAGTTGACGTTTTTGGACTTCTCGCCCAGGTCGCCGCAAATGAAATAGGTCACGCCGTTTTCGGTAACGGCCGCGCCGTCCTTGGCCATGATGCGCGCATAAGAGTGGTCATGGCCGGAGAAGACCACGTCGATGCCGGCAGCCTCTGCCGCGGCCGGGATCTGCTCATGGAACCGCTCGCTGCCGCCCTTGGCGTTCGTGTAATACGGCGGCTGGTGGATGGACAGGACCTTCCACATGCAGGTGCTCTGCGCCGCGTCCTGCTTGAGCCATTCGCAGGCTGCGCTCAGGTCGGCGCCGTTGTTGATAACGGCGACGTAGACATCGCCGTACTCCATGGAGTAGTAGTCCTTGCTCGGGAGCTGAAGGATATTGCTGGCAGTGCTGCCGCTGAAGTCGCCGTAGTACTCATGGTTGCCGAGCGTGTGGATGAAGTCCACGTTCGGGAACGTGTGGTTAAACGCCTCCTGCATCTCGGCCCACATGGCGTAGTTGGAGCCGTTGTCGACATAGTCGCCCGTCTGGAGGCCGAAGTCGACCTGCTTGTCCTTGACGAGATCGCCGAGCGCGTCGAGGATCGCGATGCTCTCGGTATCCGCCTCACGGTCACCGGACATCTGCGTGTCGCCCATGACGACGAAGGCCGTGGTGTCCTGCTGCGCCGCGTTCGTGCGGAAGGTATGCAGCTCGGACCATGTGCTGCCGTCGCCGACCTGGAACTCATAGTCCGTTCCGGCCGTCAGGCCCGTGAGCTGAATGGTGTTGACATAGGCCGCATCCTTGGAGGTGGAGAAACCGGTGAGCGTAGAGGCGCCATCGGCCGTCTGCCAGTCCTCCGCGCCCTTGACACGGTACTGCACGGCCGCCTTTCCGGCCGTACCGAGACCGGACAGCCAGCTGATGTTCTGGCTCGTGCTGCTGCCCTGAACGGCATTGAGATGGACGGCGGTATACTCCGTGCCGGCGGCGTCCGCCAGAACTGTGACCTTCGTCGCCTCGGCGACGCCCTTCGTGCCGACAGCCGTGAGCACGCAGACCGTGCCGGCGTCCTTGGTCTTCATGGCATCGGTCTCGAGCAGGCCGTTGGCATCGGTCTTGCCGATCTCCGCGCCGTCGAGCGACACGGTCACACCGGCGGCGGGACTGCCGTCCTTTTCATAGACCGCGATCACGCTGGACATGCCGACCGCCTGCGGGCCGGGCTGGATGCTGTAGTATGCCGACAGCGGCAGACGCACCGCCGCCTGGGCCGCCGTATAGGCCTCGCCGTTCGCCGCGGTGAGCGCGATGTTGGATACCGTGTACGTGAACTGGTTGACCGTCGTGTCCAGACCGGCGTCGATCTGGAAGGTCAGTGTGGCCAGCTCGCCCTCGACCGGGGCCGCCGACTCAAGGTGCAGCGTCAGCATGGCCTTCTTAAAGCCGGTCTTGGTATACACCAGTTTGCCGGTCACGCCGTTGGCATAGGTCACCGTCGGCTGACCGATGTCATCGTTGAGGTTGAGCATCGTGATGTCCGCGGAGCGGACCTTGCCGTCCGCCGCGACCGTCAGCGTATAGTCGCTGCCGAGCGGGACGAAGTCCGAGCCGCTGACGCTGACCGTGGCCGTGTCCTGCATATCGCCGGCAACGACAAAGGCCGTGGTCTTTTCGACCGTGTTGCCGAACGCATCGGACACGGAGACCGTCATGGTGTGCTTGCCGTTCTGGAGCGTCAGACGCACGGTCGCATTCGTGTCGGAATTGTCCGACTGGAGTTCCTCGCCGTCGATCTTGATGACCGTTGCCTTGGCATTGATGCCGGAGCGGTTCTGACCGTCCACATCGTCATACGAGGCGACCGCTTCGATTGCGTTTGCGTTGATGACGGTGGAGCCGTCGTCCGCGAGCGTCTGGCCGTTGATCGTCATGTCGTGGATGACCGGGTTGTCCAGGTCATCGAGGTTTGTGCCATAGACGGCGCGATAGTTATCGAAGTAGATGGTGCCGTTGCGCCGCCCAGCGCCCGCATGTCCCATCATATCGTCGACCTTTGCTGGCTGATAGGACAGCCAGAACACACCTGCGCCGGGGATGATGCTCAGCGGGTGCTCCTCATCCTGATATTGCCAAATGTCCTGAATATTTGCCGAGCAGTACATCCACCCGGTCCAGTCAATGATCGTGGAGGGCTCGCCATTTGCACCCTTATGCGAGAGAAGGTAATTTTTAGTTCCATAGTCGCTGCCCTTCCAGAACATAATGTCGGCATAGAGCGAATAACACGGCGTGTTTTCCGGTGCATAGATCCAGACGCCGATCTCCGTGGGCGTGCCCTCGATCTTGATCTGGTCGCCGCAGTAGCGAACATAGAAGTTGGAGTTTTTCGACCCGTCATAAGACTCATAGTCATAGTTCAGCTCCATGGCGTAGTCGCCGAAGCGCACCTGACCGCCCTCGGCCGCCGTCGTCATCTTCAGGTCGCCGCAGAGATATTGCGTGATAGAGTTGTTCGGCCACAGGTAATAGCTATAGCCGTTGGCGCGGAAAATGTCTGCAGCCGGAACTTTGCTGTCCCAGTTGCCCGTGAAGCGGTAGGGCGCAGAGAGCTCCGCCGTCGTCGGGTTGTCGGAATACGTGCCGCCGGTCGTGACCGTGATCGGGGACACATTGCCGATGTAGCCGTGGTCGGGATTCATGCCGTTATCCACGTAAGTGGATTTGCCCCAGTGGTAGTGCGCGCAGGTCTGGCGCTGGCCGTTAATGGGCTCAAAGTCCATGAGCGTCACCGGCAGCTTGCCGATCTCCACACCGACCTCCGCCGACTTGGAGCGATCGTTTGCGTAAGTAACCGTGACGGTCGCGTTCATCGTGCCGCTGCCGGTACCGGCCACGAACGTGTTGCCGTCCATGTGGCCGACGTCCTTATCCGACACGCCGCCCGTCTGGGACTTGATCGTCCATTTGAAGTCACCGGGCTTATAGACGATGTCCACACCGTCACACTTGGCAACAAGGCCGAGATCGGATGTCGCGCCAAAGTCCAGCGACACGGACGAGCTGCTGAAATGCACATCCGTGATGTCCGCGATCTTCACAGTCGTCGTGCCCTTGACGGTGCCGTCCACAAGCAGACGCGCCGTCACATCACCCTTATAGTTCTTCGCGGGCGTGAACAGACCGTTGGCGTCGATCGTGCCGCTCTTGGCGTCCGCGACCGTCCAGGTCACATTCTCCGGGAGCGCTGCCTCGCCGCCGTTTTTATCCACGCCGATGGCCGAGAACTGGATCTGGCTGTTGGGCGTGTAGACCGTGTTGTTCGGGGAAAGGGAGGCATGGTCGAACACGCCGTCGCTCTCCGCCGTGGAGACCAGCAGCAGCGCGCTGGCGACCGTGCGCTCCACACCGTCGGACGGGCGGTTGCGGACCTGAAGCTCCGTGGTGCCCTCGCGCTTGGTGGCGCAGGTGGCGGAGCCGCCGCCGTCGAGGAAGATCGCATTCACCACGCCCTGCGCATACAGGAACGAAATCTCCTCATCGATCGTCATGCCGACCGAGTACGGGCTCTGGCGGCCGTCGGCCAAGAAGGTCACGACCGTGCCGTCCGCCTTGATGCCGATGCAGTTGCGCGGCATGAGGTCCGGATTCCCGTTGTAGCAGGGCTGTCCATCCTTGATCAGATAAAACGGGCCGGAAATCGCTTCCAGAACGTCGGAGCAGTCCACACCGGCGTCGCGAATGGCATAGGTACCGTCCTTCAAAACCGCAAAATACGGCTCGTTGGCAACACCGTTATTCTTCTGAATGAGGTTGCCCTCCATGATGAGGTAACCGAGCGGCTGCAGCGTCTGCATGTTGTAGTAGTCGCCGTTCATGGCCATGATGACGTTGCCGCCGGTAGCCTTGGTGTAGTTGGCAGCCTGCAGCGTGGTCTTTTCCATGCTCCAGGCCAGATTGGCCGCCTTGTCCTTGCGGGACGCGGGCGTGCTGCCTTCTGTATAGTAGCCGTTGTACGAGGCCTTGAAGGTCGCCTTCGCACCCGGTGCAATCGTCGTCATAAAACCGGCGATCTGCGCATTGCCTTCCTTCGTATTCAGGAAGATGTCAGATTCCGTCACGCCGTCGATCAGCGTGTAATCCGTCTGACTCACAAGGATCTTACCGCTGGCAGGTTCGACGGGGTCTACGGTGTTCGCAGCCAGCGCCTGCGGGGCAATGAGCGTCAGCGTCATCAGGACGGCCAACACAAAAGCCCACGCTCTGTTCGCGAATCGGGTCACTTTCACGACTCACATCAGCTCCTTTTCTGTAGTTTCCTCTCTAAATTTGTCAGCTCGATGTGTGAAAAAAGAAGAGATGAGGTTTTCCCATCTCTTCTTTGTGCTTTGGGGTCTATGATTTGTCTATTAGCAACCGAAGTCCTGATAGAAAAACATGTAATTTTCAGTAAGCTCCTTACTCCGCGAACGCGTTGTACAGGAACTCAACAGCCTCGGCACGGTTGCAGACCTTGTCCGGGCTGAACGTGGTAGCGCTGGTGCCGACAGTCAAACCGTTGGCCCATGCCCACTGCACTTCGTTGTAGTACCATGCGCTGGCCGGAACGTCAACAAACGGCATATTGTCCGTTGCGCCGTCCGACAGCAGACGCACGAGGAAGCAGACCATCTCGGCACGGGTGCATTCCTTAGCCGGGCTGAAAGTAGTGCTGGTCGTGCCGGCAACGATGCCCGCCTCATAGGCCCACAGGAGCGCATCCTCGTACCAGGCAGCGTCCGGAACGTCGGTGAACGGAACAGCCTTGATGGTCGCGGCCGGCTTGCCGGCGGCGTTCCACAGGAACTCGACCATCTGCGCGCGGTTGCAGGCTTCAAGCGGCGCAAACATCGTCGGGGTCATACCGACAGTCACACCGTTCTTGACGGCCCACATCACGGCGTCATAGTACCAGGCGCCCTCTGCCACATCGTCGAACTTCATTTCAGGCTGGGACGGCTGGGACGGCTGGCTCGGCTGGCTCGGCTGGGACGGCTGGCTCGGCTGGGACGGCTGGCTCGGCTGGGACGGCTGAGACGGCTGGGACGGCTGAGACGGCTGGCTCGGCTGAGACGGCTGGGACGGCTGGCTCGGCTGAGAGGGCTGGCTCGGCTGGCTCGGCTGACTCGGCTGGCTCGGCTGGCTCGGCTGAGACGGAACGACCGGCTGAGACGGCTGGCTCGGCTGACTCGGCTGGGACGGCTGGCTCGGGGTGGACGGCTCGGTCGTGCCGGACGGTGCCGACGGCATCGACGGGGCAGACGGGGCCACGCCCGCAAGAGCAGTCGTGGCGAGCAGGCAGACTGCCACCAAAAGCGTCAATACGACTGTCAGGATTTTTTTCTTGGACATGCTTTTTTCCTCCGTTTAAAAATAATTGCAAATTCCTGTCATTGGATGCTGGAATTCCATGCTTCCAGACGAGTTAGAATTCAAAATTGTCATTGTATCACAAGGTCTTCCATATTTCAAGCCCATTTCGGACAAAACATCCGGTTTTTGTAGCGATTTGTGCATGCGGGTGTCCCTCCGCCGCGCCCGGCGCTCTCAAGCCTCCTGCATAGCTCAGAACACACGCACCGCCGCTCCTGCCGATTTGGTTTGACACATGCATGCGCCCACACTTATAATAAACCACGGCATCGTCCAGACGCGCGGCAGCGATGCCGTTTTGATGCCGGAACGATGTAATTTTGACCCGAAGGAGGCGGTAGCATGATCCAGATCCTGATCGTGGACGACGAAAAGCCGATCTGCGACCTGATCCAGATGAGCCTGACCCGCGCGGGCTACCGGTGCACGTGCGTGTACGACGGTCTGGCCGCGGCGGACATTCTCGAGCGCAATGTCTTTGACCTCATCCTGCTCGATGTGATGCTGCCGAACGCCGACGGCTTTGAGCTCATGGAATACATCCGCCCGCTGGGCATCCCGGTCATTTTTCTGACCGCGCGCGGCTCGGTCGACGACCGGGTGCGCGGCCTGCGCATGGGCGCGGAGGATTACATCGTCAAGCCCTTTGAGGTGCTCGAGCTGCTTGCACGCGTGGACGTCGTGCTGCGGCGCTACAACAAGACCGACGCCGTCATCGAGATTGGCGGGCTGCGCATCGACACGCGCGCCATGCAGGTCTGGCGCGGCACGGAGGAGATCGCGCTCACGCACAAGGAGTATGACCTGCTGCTGTTTTTCGCCCGCAACCCCGGAACCGCGCTCTACCGCGAGACGATCTACGAGCACGTCTGGGGCGGCGAGTACAGCTACGGCAGCAAGACCGTGGATCTGCACATCCAGCGGCTGCGCAAAAAGGTCGGCTGGGAAAACCGGCTGCTGGCCGTGAACAAGGTCGGCTACCGGCTGGAGGTATGAGCGCATGAAGTTTCGCGCAAAGCTCACCATTGCCATGGTGCTGCTGCTGTCGCTGACCTACGGCATCGGCGGCAGCCTCATGATCGCGCAGTCGTTTTCCGCGTCGATCGACCGCGAGCGCGACGCCGCCGTGCAGACCTACCGCATGGTCGTGGACGTGCTGGATCTGCTCGGCGACAACGCCTCGCCCGGCACGGCGGCCAACACCGTCGCGCTCGTGCTGCACAAGCTCGGCAGCGGCGGGTCGAGCACGGCAGCGCGCATCCGATTCGGCGCACAGATGACCACAACGGGCGACACCGCGCTGCTCGACGCCGCGCCGGAGCCGTCCGACGGCGGCGACGGGCTCACGCGCATCGTGCGCACCGGCAACGGCCGGCACTACCTCATGCTCGGCGCCACGGCCGACGGCACGACCGTCCAGCTCGCGTTCGACGTGACGGAGGCCTACATCGTGCGCCAGACGCAGCAGCGCGCCTACCACACGACGTTTCTGATCCTCATCGCCATCGGCGCGGCCGTGTCGTGGGTCACGTCCTATCTGCTAACGCGCCCGCTCGGCACGCTTTCCCGCGCATCGCGGGAATTGGCGAGGGGCAATCTCAGCTACCGGGCGCCCGTGCGCTCGCGCGATGAGGTGGGGCAGCTCGCCGCCGACTTCAACCGTATGGCCGGACAGCTCGAGCGCAACGTCAACCGCATTCAGGAGAGCATGGCGCTGCAGGAGCGGTTCATGGCCGACTTCTCGCACGAGATAAAAACGCCGATGACCTCCATCATCGGCTATGCTGACCTGCTGCGCAGTCAGGTGCTCACGCCCGACGAACAGATGGACGCGGCAAACTATATCTTCTCCGAGGGCAAGCGGCTCGAAGCGCTGGGGCTGAAACTGCTGGACATGCTCTCGCTCGACCAGTCGAAGCTCCAGCTCGTACCCGCGAGCCCGGCCGACCTCGTGGCAGGGCTTCTGGAGCACCTCAAGCGCGTGTACGCCCAGAAGGGCATCGCCCTGCAGTACCGCACGGCGGAGGGCATGTGCTTTCTGGAGCCGGACCTATTTAAAACCCTGCTCGTCAACCTCATGGACAACGCCCGCAAGGCGCTCGACAACGGCGGCTACATCTATGTCTGGCAGGAGATGCTGCCCGACGGCTGCCGCGTGCGCGTGCTCGATAACGGCCGCGGCATCCCGCCGGAGGCGCTCGCGCACCTGACGGAGGCGTTTTACCGCGTGGACAAGTCGCGCTCGCGCGCACAGGGCGGCGCGGGACTCGGCCTGTCGCTGTGCAACGAGATCGTGCAGCTGCACGGCGGCACGATGCAGTTTGAGAGCCGCGTCGGCAACGGCACGGTCGTGACCGTGGAGCTGAAAGGAGGCCGCATATGAGACCGTGGATGCGCACTGCGCTGGCAGTCGCGCTCGTGCTGGCGATCGCGGCGGGCGGATTTTTCCTGCCAAACCTTGTGGCCGCGCGGCTCGACCGCGCGGATCAGGACACGGCGTTTTCCCTCAGCACCGGCGACGAGCAGGGTCCGGCCACCGTTCTGCGCCGGAAACTGACCGACGGCATGCAGAACCTGTTTTACGGCGCCGAAGATCCCGTCGAGCTCGACGAGAGCGCCGCGGCGCACACGCTGGCCGAGATAACGCAGTACGCGCAGGACCTTCTGTGCGCGCTGGAAAAGGACAGTGCGCTGTTCGGCGGCGGCTTTTCCGTGGAGGAGGGCGCGACCGTCCAGTACGCGAGCTACGGCAGCGGCTTCGTCCTCTGGGGCATCGCGCTGAGCAATCCGCGCGGCGACACGGCGTCCTTCCTGCTCGACGATGCGACCGGCTGCGTGCTGGCGCTCAGTTATACATTTTCCGACAGCTTTGCCTTCCAGATCCGGCAGAACGACCTGTGGGATTACCTGCTGTGCGTGTTTGAAAACCGCGTCGGTGCCACGGTCGCGGCCGCGCTCGGCGTGCCGTACGACGAGGTGCAGATCCCGATGCCGGAAGCGGCGAAAAAAATGCTCGGTCTGCGCACAAGCGGTGGAAACACCGTTCCCCTGCAGCTGCTCAACGCCGGAAACGAGGGCAGTTACAACGACGGCATGGACAGCAGCATCACCGACTACCTGCAGTTTTATGACCCGGACGCCGACACGGCCTTTTCCCTGCCGGCGTGGCGCGTGGAAAATACTTTGTATTTCAACGCACAATGATGCCGTTTCGATGCCAAAGCGTTGCCGGACGGATCACAGTCTCCGCTAAGATTGGGTCATACCCGCTTCGCGGAGACTTTTTTCGCCAGGAGATGCCCACTATGCAGAGAAACGATCTTCCTCGCATCGGCGTGCTCAGCGCAGACGCCGCCGCCATCGCGCAGTTTCTGCGCCGCATACAGGCACTGGATGCGGAGACTGCCGCCCTCCTGCCGCTGAGCCCGACTGCCGTGCCCGACTGCGAGCCGTATCTGTGCGGCGCGAGCACGCACGCGCCGCTGCAAAAGCTGAGCGAGGCGGCCGAGATCCTGACCGCGTCCGGCTGCACGGTCATCGCCGTGCCGGACAGTGCGGGCATTTTCTGCGAGCAGCTTACAGCAGCGGCCGGCGTCCCGGTGCTGAGCACGGCGGACGCGGCAATGCCGCAGCTGGTCGGTGCGCTGCATCAGCGCGTGAGCATACTGTGTACGCCCGGCGTGCGCGCCGCCAACGCCTACGGGCTCACGGCGCAGCGCTACGGCCTGCAGTGCAGCTATCCGGACGCGCCGGTGCAGGCGCTGCTCGGCTGCATCCGGCCGGAAAAGGCGTGCAGCGAGCAGGTGCTGCGCTCGATCATTGAGCTGGAGCTTGCGCGCGGGTGCGACGGCGTTGTGCTCGACAGTGCGCAGCTGTGCGCCGCGTTCGCGCACTTCGGTCTCGCTGCGCGCTATCCGCAGGTATTTGACGGCATGGAGCTGCTGGCGCAGGCCGCGCTGCAGCAGAGCACCGCGGCATCCGACGCCCGCCGCGCATAAGCGCCGCGTCATCCGACGCCCGCCGTGCAGCTTGTCAAAGAGCCTCGTAGAGTTTCGCCGCCGGAGCGGCGAAAGAAAGTCCAATCATTTTCTTCGGCGACATGTGCGGCGAAGAAAATACTTCTCGGCCTGCAAACCCCTTTGTCAAAAAGTAATACTTTTTGACAGTCTTAAAGGCTGCGCGCCCCACTCGGGGCGCGCAGCCGCGGTTTATCCGACTGTGAATGTCTCCTGCGTGTCGATGTGTCCGTCATGATCCGTGCCCGGCGGGTTGTCGGGCATATCATAGACGTAGGTCAGCACACCGCCGTCATACGTCAGCACCGTGACGGCATAGGTATCGGCATAGCCGACGCAGAACGCCCCGTCACGCCAGACGACGCGCGTGCGCGTGACGGTATCCGTTCCGTCCGCATACAGCAGCGCGTGGCACAGCAGTCCGCCGTCGCGGCAGACCTCATAGAGCGTGAGCGATGCCTTCTCCCCCGCTGCACGCGCAGCCCAGAACGCCGCCACTGCTTCCGGGTGCGTGACCGGGTCGGCTGCGTCCACGTGCACAGCCGTCAGTCTCGCCGCGTCAAGCTCCGCCACAGCCTGCGCGATCTGCGCATCCGTAAGATCGACGCCCACAGCCGTGCCGTCACCGACCGCCTGCACAATGGGCTGATACCGCTGCGCCGCCGCGACGGCGGGGTCGGTCTCTTTTCCGCAGCCCGTCAGCAGCGCCGCGCACAGCAGACACAATAAAATGCGTTTCACGCGCACACCTCCCGTCATGTCTTAAAAACAGTGTACACGAAACAGTTCGGCATTGCAAATTTCGCCGCATCTGCTATACTGGCGGCAGATATATGCCGTATGAAGCCACCGGGAGAGCGCTGCGGCCGCCGAAGGAGTCACACTCTCAGGCAAAAGGACCGGCGGCGGACGGAGCTCTGGAGAGACGATTTTGCACCGAAGAAGCAAGGCCGCACGGTCAATCTTTCAGGTAAAAGGACAGAGTGCACACCTGCTTGCCGGCAGGGGTGTACTCTTTTTTTGGAGGTCATGGCCATGCAAACGTTCCTCTTTCTGCTCGAGCTGGCCGGAACAGTCGCATTCGCCGTCAGCGGCGCGGTGCTCGGCATCGAAAAGCACATGGACATTTTCGGCGTGGGGCTGCTGGGCATCACGACGGCCGTCGGCGGCGGCATCCTGCGCGATCTCGTCGTGGGGCTGACACCGCCGCGCGCGTTCCAGAACCCGATGTACCTGCTCGTGGCGCTCGGCGTGTCGGTCGTGCTGTTTTTCCCGTTTGTGCGCCGCCTCATCGGCCGCAGCAAGCGCGTGTTTGACACGCTCATGCTGCTCATGGACGCGACCGGGCTCGGCATCTTCACGATCACGGGCATCAACACCGCCATCACCCTCGCCGACTGCACCGACCCGCTGCTGCTGGTCTTTGTCGGTCTGCTGACCGGCACGGGCGGCGGCGTGCTGCGCGACGTGCTCGCCGGAGATATGCCCTACATCCTGCGCAAGCACATCTACGCCAGCGCCTCCATCGCGGGCGGCATCCTCTACCTGCTCCTGCGGCAGGTATGGCACGGGCCGGGCGCGATCCTGACCGGCGTGCTCGTCGTGGTCGGCATCCGCTGCGCCGCGGCGCACTTTGAGTGGAATCTGCCGCGCGCAAAAACCGTGTGGAAAAGCGACGACTGATGTGATACACTAAGCAGAGAATTTTACGAAACCGGAGGTCTTTCCCATGCCCAACACGACCGTATGCCCGCTTGCAAAAAAGTGCGGCGGCTGCCAGCTGCAAAACCTCTCCTACCCCGAGCAGCTGCACCTCAAACAGGCGACGGCCATCCGGCTGCTCGGCCGCTTCGGTCATGTTGAGGAGATCCTCGGCATGGCCGACCCCTATCACTACCGCAACAAGGTGCAGGCCGCCTTCGGTGTCAACCGGCAGGGACAGATCATCTCGGGCGTGTATCAGTCGGCCTCGCACCGCATCGTCCCGGTCAGCGACTGCCTGATCGAGGATAAGGTCGCCGACCAGATCATCGTCACGATCCGCAAGCTGCTCAAGAGCTTCAAGATCCGCCCCTACGATGAGGACACCGGCCGCGGCACGCTGCGGCACGTGCTCGTGCGGCGCGGCCGACGCAGCGGGGAGATCCTCGTCGTGCTCGTGACCGCGCACGGTATGCTGCCCGGCAAGCGCAACTTCGTGCGCGCGCTGCTGCAGCAGCATCCGGACATCACGACCGTGGTGCAGAACATCAACGCCGGGCAGACGAGTCTCGTGCTCGGGCCGCACAGCGAGGTGCTCTACGGACCGGGATATATCCGCGAGCAGCTCGGTGATTTCACGTTCCGCATCTCGCCGCGCGCGTTTTATCAGATCAACCCCGTCCAGACGGAGGTGCTCTACCGCACGGCGCTCGACTATGCCGGGCTGACCGGAAAAGAGACCGTCGTGGACGCCTACTGCGGCACCGGCACGATCGGCATTTTCGCGAGCCGAAACGCCGCACGCGTGATCGGTGTGGAGAATAACCGCGACGCCGTGCGCGATGCGATCAGCAACGCCAAGGCCAACCGCGCGGACAACGTCCGCTTCTATACCGCCGATGCAAGTGACTTCCTGCAGGGCATGGCCAAGGCCGGCGAGCACGCCGACGTCGTCATCCTCGACCCGCCGCGTGCCGGCAGCGACGAGCGCTTTCTCTCCGCCGTCACGACTGTGGCACCGGAGCGCGTGGTATACGTGTCGTGCAACCCGGAGACACTCGCGCGCGACCTCGGCTATCTCACCCGGCACGGCTACCGCGTCGAGCGCATCCAGCCGGTCGATATGTTCCCGCACACGGAGCATATAGAATGTGTCGTGCGGCTGGCGAGAAGCAAATAACGCAGTGCGCACAGCCGCAAAACCACACTCCCGGGCGCTCAGAGGATCTCTGAGCGCCCGGTTTTCTTCTGTTCTCGTCAAAAAATGAACGATTTTCGCGCTCTGCATGGACAAGCAGCTGGAAATGTGATACACTCGGTGCCAATGCGCAAAAGCGCGCAAATGGCAATGAAACATACAGGAGGAAGAAATCATGTCCAAGATCGTCAACGAGGCGAGGATCAAGAACAAGCTCATCGTCAAGATCCGCGAGCTGCTGGAGCACCGCGCATTCTGGCTGTACCTGCTGGTGGATGAGGCCGAAAAGCGCGGCCTGGATCCGGAGGAGTTTGCCTCGGCGGCCATCACGAGATGCGGCATTTCGCAGGGCACCGACCTGCAGAAGAAGAGCGGCACCAAGAGCCTCAAGGGTCTGAGAAAGACACTGTTCACCCGCGCGGCCAGATGGGTGTTCGAGATGGATCTCGTCGAAAATACGGACGACACGCTCTATCTCGATTTCCACTACTGCCCGCTGGTCAAGGCATGGCAGAAAGCCGGCTGCAGCGACGAGGAGATCGCCAGACTGTGCGACATCGCCATGTGCGGCGACCACGGCATCGGCAGCTGCTTTGACGCACGCCTCGAGCTGCCCAAGGCCATTGCGAAGGGCGATGACGTCTGCGCGCTGAGATACATCAAGTCGAACAAGTAAATTTCGAGGTGACATGAGAAAAATAGATACGTCGCTGATCGTAAGACTGTGCCTGCCGCAGTTTGCCGTGGGTCTGTTTACGACCATGCTCAACAACTATCTCATCTATTTTTATCAGCCGTCCAAAGAATCGGGAATCCCCAATCTCATCCCGCAAGGGAGGATCGTGTTGGGGATTCTCACGATTATCGGGCTGATCAAGGCCATCGGTCACATCATCGACGCCGTTACCGACCCGCTCATCGCGTCCTGCTCCGACAAGAGCAAGCACCCCGACGGCCGCCGGATCCCGCTGATGAAAAAGGCCGCCATCCCGTTCGGTCTGTGTGCGCTGCTCATGTTCCTCGTCCCGCTCGGCAAGGTCAGCTGGCTCAACGCCGTGTGGATCGCGGCGTTCATGTGGGGGTACTACTACTTCTTCACGCTCTACATGATCCCGCACAACGCGCTCATTCCCGAGCTGATCCAGGACGGACCGCTGAGAGTCAACGCCTACACGGTCAGCTCGTTCTTCTTCGTGACGGGCAGCGCACTCGGCTATGTGAGCCCGCTGATCGTGAGCCTGTTCAAGGGCGCGGGACTGGCGACACTGTGGGCGTGGCGCACGACCTTCGGCATCTACACGCTCATCGGCATCATCCTGCTGATGATCCCGGCCTGTACCATCCGGGAAAAGGACTACGTGCACTCCGTGCTCCCGAACGTGTCGCTGGGCGCGTCGCTCAGGCACGCGTTTTCCAATCCGCACTTTCGCCTCGTGACGCTCGGGCAGCTGCTTGAAAACACGGGCATGGCGTTTTTCCAGGCGTGCATCATGTACTACGTCACCTCGCTCATGGGTCTGCCGGAGACGTACTCCGTGCTGATCCTGGCGATCTCCATCGCGGGCTCGCTGCTGATGTATCCGCTGATCAACAGATTCGCCAAGCGCAAGGGCAAGAAGCTGCCCATCATCCTCGGCTGTGCGGTGTTTTCCGCCGCAGAGATCGTCATCTGCTTCAGTGACGTCCTGCCGGGCAACCGGCTGGTACTGGCGTGCGTGTTCGCGCTGTTCGTCTCCTTCCCGTTTGCCGTGCTCAACGTGCTGCCGGGGGCGATGATGGCTGACATCATCCAGTACGACACCGTGACCACCGGCATCAATCAGGAGGGCATCTTCGGCGCGGCGAGAAGCTTCATCGTCAAAATGGGCAACTCCCTCGCCATCATGATCGTCCCCTCACTGGTCGTGACCGGCGCGGCTGCCGGTGAAAACGTCGGTGTGTCCGGTCTGAAGCTCACGGCGGTGGCAGGGAGCCTGTTTTGCCTGCTGGCCGTGTTCGTTTTCCTGCGCTACAGGGAAAAGGATGTGCTTGCCGCGATCGCGGCGGGCGAGAAAAATGAATCGTTAGGACAGACAACATGACTACTATGAACGAACGAGACCTGTATTACGGCCAGCGCCTTGCCGAGATGATCCGCTGCAAGACAGTGTCCCACAAAGAAGGCTTTGAGCCCGAAGAATTTCTGAAGCTGCGCCGCGTAATCGGGACGCTCTTCCCGATCGTGACCGCAAAGGCAGAGCGCACGATCCTCGGCGAGGACGCCTACCTGTATAAGCTCCCGGGAAAAGACCCGAGCCGGAACGTGCTGCTCATGTCGCACCACGACGTCGTGGAAGCGGCAGGCAGCTGGCAGGAAGCGCCCTTCGCCGGCGTCATCCGCGGCGGAAAGCTCTGGGGACGCGGCACGGTCGACACCAAGACGCCGCTGTTTGCGGAGTTTTCCGCGCTCGAGGAGCTGCTGCTCGAGGGCTTCGAATTCCCGGTGAACGTCTACCTGTTCTCCTCCCACAACGAGGAGTACAGCGGTGACGGTGCGCTGCTCGCGCACGATTATTTCATCGGGCACAGCATCCGCTTTGACTGGATCAGCGACGAGGGCGGCGCGGTCATTGCCCCGCCGATGCCGGGCATCGGCAAAAAGTGCGCCATGATCGCCGTGCACGAAAAGGGCCGCTGCACCGCTCAGCTCGTCGCCGGGCCTCAGCAGGGGCATGCGGGACTTGCCGGCGCGCACAAGACGCCGGTCATGCGCATGGCCGCCTTCATGACAGAGGTCGACGAAAAAAAGCCCTTCATCCGCCGGCTGCACCCCGAGGTGCGCGGGATGTTTGAGGCGCTCGCGCCGCACATGGCCTTCCCCATGCGGACCGTGTTTTCAAACCTTGGGCTCTTTTCCGGCCTGCTCATCCGCCTCATGCCGAAGCTCAACGCCGCGGCGGGTGAAATGCTCGGCACGGGCTGCACGTTCAAGAACATCTCGACCGACGACGACGGCACCTGCCGGGCGCAGGCATTTCTGCGCTGCATCAACGACGCGGACTTCGAAAAAGATCTCGACACCCTGCGCGAAATGGCCGGCCGCCACGGCGTGCGGATTGTCCTGCGTGACGAGGACAACGAATACTACAAGCCCACGTCCCTTGACAGCCGCGGCTATCGGTACGTGAAGAAAACGGCGCAGGCGGTCTTTCCCTATGCCGCCGTCGCCCCGTTCATCCTGCCGGCAGGCACGGACGCGAGACGCTTCACAGACCTCTCCGACGCCGTGATCCGCTTCGCGCCCATCGACATCGACGACCAGCAGTACGCATCCGTGCACGGGGAAAACGAGAACATCAGCATCGACAAGCTCCCCATCGCGGTCGATTTCTACAAACAGCTGCTGCGAAACTACGCATAACGCGCAGCGCGCGGCAGTGTCCCGGAATATATGACCCCATAAAAAGAGCATCCGCAGTGCCTACCGGGCATTGCGGATGCTTTTTCACGCTTCGGGGCACGCGCACGCGCCGTCCGGCTGCGCACAGGCGCACAGCTCCTGAAAGATGGTCGTGTAGTCGGCGCGGAAGTTGCTGTTTTTCGGGAAGAGGAACATGATGTCGTGCCGGAGCTGAAAATCGCTCAGCTCGATCACGCCGAGCGTGCCCGCCGCCTCCTCCGGACGGATGGCCGCACGGTAGAGAAACGACACGCCGTAGCCGCTCTTGAGCAGGGTCTTGATCGCGCCGATGTTGCCGATCTCGACCGTGCGGGCAAAGTCCGCCGCTGCAAGACCGCGCTCCTTGAGATAGTATTCGAGGATCACGCGCGTGCCCGAGCCCTCCTCGCGCAGCAGCAGCGGCTCGCCCAGCAGCTGCGTGAGCTGCCGCCCCCGGTAGCGCGCGGCCTTGTCCGGCGCTGCGGCGGCGACATATTCCTCCGTGCCGAAGACGAAGAAGTCATACTCCGCCTTCGGGAAGTCCCCCTCGACCACGACGAAATCCAGCTCTCCGGAATCGAGCTTGCTCAGCAGCACCTTCGTGTCCGCCACCTGCATCCGGATGCGGCTGTCCGGGTGCAGGTGCACAAACCGCCCGAGCGCCTCGTTGAGCATGAACTCCGCGACCGAGAGCGTCGCGCCGAAGGAATAGTCGCGCGTGCCGGTGGCCGCCTGCTGCATCCGCTTTTGCAGGTGCTGCTCGTCATGCTTCATCGTCAGCAGCGTCCGCCGCAGGATCTCGCCGGCCTCGGTCAGCTGCAGGCGCTTGCCGTTGTGCCGGAACAGCGCCGCGCCGTATGCCTGCTCCAGATAGCGTATGTGGTGCGAGACCGCGGGCTGCGTGATGCTCAGCTCCCGCGCCGCTTTCGTGAAATTCATGTGCCGGCAGACGGCCAGAAAGGTCTCCACGCGAAAATCCAGCATAAGCGTCCCTCTTTCCGGTAGTTTTTCTGCAATCATAACACAGAATTATCGTTAGATAAAGATAAATCATTTTTCTTTATTGTTTCACTGTGCTATGATGCTCTGTACAAACCATTGAGAGAGAAGGGACTCCCCCACCATGAACTTTCTTCAGAAAAACGGGCGCGGCATCCTTGTGTGCCTCGTCATGGCCGTGCCCTGCTGGCTGCTCGGGCAGAAATTTCCGATCGTCGGCGGTCCGGTGTTCGGCATCCTCGCCGGTATGATCGTCACGCTGCTCTGGCGCGACAAGACGGCGGCGCAGCCCGGCATCTCGTTCGTGTCGAAAAAAGTGCTGCAGTACGCCGTCATCCTGCTCGGCTTCGGCATGAACCTGTCCGTCATCTGGCAGACCGGCAAGCAGTCGCTGCCGATCATCGTCGTGACGATCACGACGTCGCTCGTCGTGTCGTGGCTGCTGCACAAGCTGATGCACATCCCCGGCAAGATCTCGACGCTCGTGGGTGTCGGCTCGTCGATCTGCGGCGGCTCTGCCGTCGCGGCGACCGCGTCCGTCATCGATGCCGACGACGAGGAGGTCGCGCAGGCGATCTCGGTCATTTTCTTCTTCAATATGCTCGCCGCCATCTTCTTCCCCGCGCTCGGCGCGCTGCTCGGCTTTTCGACCACAAACGGCGAGGCGTTCGGCATCTTCGCCGGCACGGCCATCAACGACACGTCGTCCGTCACGGCGGCGGCCTCCACGTGGGACTCGCTCTATGGGCTCGGCAGTCAGACGCTTGACAAGGCCGTGACCGTTAAGCTCACGCGCACGCTGGCCATCATTCCGATCACGCTCGTGCTCGCCTTCGTGCGCACGAAGCGCGCCAAGACCGACGGCACGAAGGTGGATCTCAAGAAGATCTTCCCGATGTTCATCCTCTACTTCCTGCTCGCGTCCGTGATCACGACCGTGTGCGTGAGCGTGGGCGTGTCGGCGAGCGTGTTCACCCCGCTCAAGACGCTCAGCAAGTTCCTGATCGTGATGGCCATGTGTGCCGTCGGACTGAACACGAACATCGTCAAGCTCGTCAAGACCGGCGGCAAGCCGCTCATCATGGGCTTTTGCTGCTGGGTCGGTATTGCGGGCATGAGTCTGCTGATGCAGCACCTGCTCGGCATCTGGTAAGACACGAACAAAAACGGGCGGCAGCCGGAGCTATCCGGCTGCCGCCTTTGAGACTGTCAAAAAGTATTACTTTTTGACAAAGAGGCCGCAGTCTGCTGCGCGCATA